>Ga0100398_1003072_pt1 | contig 13712 bp, 10 predicted proteins | sample CryGeymeta201522_FD_81568 | JGI IMG/M metagenome (GOLD analysis project Ga0100398, IMG submission 81568) | Groundwater microbial communities from Crystal Geyser aquifers in Utah, USA - Crystal Geyser metaG 2015-22 | ecosystem: Environmental > Aquatic > Deep subsurface > Groundwater | place: USA... | reverse complement strand
TATCGCTTTATATTCAGGATATGTTCCTACTATAAAATTGAGTATTCAATCTTCATAGTGATAAGACAAGACAACTTTTGGTTTGTTAAAAATCCAAGATAATAGTTTATCTCACACTCATAGTTTACCAAGTTTATGTAGATTGTTATACACTTGTGACATACGAGAAATTTTTTCTTTCATATCTTTTGCAAGCTCTTTTTCTACTTCACGATCACTTTTTGTATCTTGTCTTGTTTGCAAAACTTTCATGTAAACCATTCTAGTTGCATTTACAACATCATACAAAAACTCAAAAAGGTATTTGAAAAACTTTCGCAAAATAAAGGTAAAAATAACAAGTCATACAATCCATAACCCTTTGATTGCTATTCATTTTACCTCTCACATGAATGATCATTCACTGGCAGATGTAGATGTTCCGTGCCATGATGGTTGAGATGTTGATTCTGAAGATCGAGATGAACTTGTATTATTGTTGCTATTATTTGTTGTTTGAGAAGAAGATGTATCGAGAGCTGGTAGTGTGTTTTTGAGTCTTGTGATGTGACTTCTGACACTGATCATTCATCAAAATTCCTGCATACATTCAGCTCTTTTTGTTCACCAAGAATCTGACATAAACTTAGAAAGATTATCCGCTGACCCAGGATTGCGTTGGTAATTTTTTGCTAGTTGATCTTTACACCACGTCACGATACATTTCACACAAAATAAAACCTTTTGTACAAGTATACGAACAAAAAAACATACCGCTACTATGTGGTATGTCTTATGTTTTATGTACTTGCCTTTTATATGAAATGTGGTGTGTGATGTTTTATATTAACTTTTTTACAGCACTAATATTCATATTTAGTCCAATGAATTGTTTGTGACTATTATTTAACCGTTTATTGATGTTTTCGTTATGTTTCATTTTTGGGTCTTTTTTTGCTTTTTCTATCCACTTTATATCTAACTGTCTTGTTTTTACTGTAAATATTTCATTCTCTTGTTTTCATTGTATTATTGGAGCTATTTCTTGAGAGTTATGGAAACTTTTCAATTCTTTTTCAATTTTATCTATCGTATCTTGTACATTTTCCATATGCTGATACGCTTCTTTGTTTGTCATTTCTTTTTTACTTTCGATATAAACTCATGTTAAAAATAGATTTAGTATTTCTTCGTTACCTTCTGATTCATTTAGAAAATCATGCCCAATAGTGAATTCTTGTTCTCAGAATATATTTTGTAGAACTCATTCTACTTTTTGTTTAATATGTTGTTTTTTTTCTCACTCATCAAGAAATGAGAGTTTTTCAAAAAGATTATCAATTGATGTATTTTCTCTTTTTTGTTCTTGTGGTTTAGTTTTGTACTTCAGTAATTCTAATGAGCTCATTTTTTTATTTTGATGTAAATTATATATTGACATTTATATTATTAAAACTATAAAATTCAAGTACAAATAGTTTTTTTGTTACCTTTTAATATTATAAAATAAATAATGTCATTTTCAAAATATATTAAAAAGCTTTTTGTACCAAAAAAATCTTCAGAAGCTGATGATAAAATACTAGATCTTAATGTTCAGTTTACACAAGAAAAAAAGGAACAGGTTAAGGAAAACTTTGTTTTAGATTTAAAAAAACTGGATGTCGCCTCATTGCAAGCGCTTACATCTCAAAAGCATCATGATAAAGTTTGATTTAGTCTTAAAGAGATTATAGATATTTCAGAAAACCCAAATATAATCCAGATTAATATGGTTTACGGTGCAAATGATGAACCTCGCTTAATATTGGAATCTATGAAATATAACCCTGAAAGGAACACTTATTCAGTTCCAAGAGCTTATACGTCTCTTAGTATAGAACAAAATAATTTTTCTATAAAAGATATAAATTACATAATTAATATAAATAAATGAGAATTGTCTCATTTAGAAAAGATAATAGCTATTAGGGAATATCTTGAACGTATATAATCAGCTCATTAGTTCTTGCAATACAATTGTGAACTGTCTATATTTTGATCAAAGGTTTTATATCTTTGGTCTAATTTATGGATATATCTACAAACAAAATCTCAGTCGCAATATTTTTTGGATGAGATTCTAACGAAAGAAATATTTCTTTGGATAGTGCAAGGACATTTTACGATTCTTTGAGGTATGTATATCAAAATTGTACAATACATATCTATTTTGTATCGCAAACCTTAGAGTTTTTCCTTTTGCCACGAGAGTACATATATTCCAATACGATACAGGATTTTGAATCGTGACTTCTCTCATCACATACACCTCTTACACTCGATCAGATCATCAATCAAAACGATATCTTTTGTCCGATGATTCATGGTTCATATTGAGAAGATTGAAGATTGACTGCTGAGTTACAACAAAAGTGAGTCATTGCAATTTTGTGATCTAATGCAAAGTCTCTTGCTTTAACTATGAACAAAAACCAAACTGCGAGAGCAATACAAAACCTTGGATTACATGTGCCCAATCATGTACTCATTTTGCAAGACGATCGAAAAGTCAATCATAAACAAATGCTCACCACTTTACAAAAGACTTTTGCTGACCTTGAATTGATAGTCAAACCAAACGATTGTGGTTCGTCTGATTGAGTACAAAAAACTTCAATATCTACGTTAGACAGATCTTTAGAGCTTGCTTTTCAATTTAGCGACAATGTTTTGGTTGAAGAGTACATCACATGACAAGAATTTTCTATCATTGTTGTGCAAGATTTAGAAAATAATATTATTCCGCTTTTGCCAACAGGTGTCGTTGTTGCAAATAGTCTGTCACAATCCAACGACTGAGTATACACAAGACACAAAAAATATATGCCTGGAAGTGGTGCACATCATATGACACCAGTCACGTTGGATGCAGATGTGATCGCAACTATTAGAGATCAAGCAAAAAAAATCTTCTCGTGATTAGAAATGTCTGATTGGTGACGTTTTGACTGATTTATTGATCAGACGTGATGCATCTCTCGAATCGATATTAATAGTATTCCGTGATACGGTCAGGATTCATTTTTGTTCCAACAAATGGCATTGTTTGGGTTTGATCATGTGTCGTCTACGCATATGTTTGCACAAAGAACTTTCAATAAACTACCTCAACAAAAAAGACCAATACTGTCAGAAATAAGCTGATTTACGAATCAAAAACATATAGCAATCGTCTGATGAGGTCAATCTTCAGAAAAAAACGTCTCAAGAATGAGCCGAGCAAATGTCACCCAAAAACTATCTTTTTTACAAAAGTATTCTCTCCATAGAGTTTTTCAAACATCGACGTGAGAATATCGAGAAGTCCCGTTATTTGTTGCATTGCAACATACAATTGAGGAAATTGAAGCAATCATTATTGATCGTGATAGGTATGCTGAGACTGTCAAGTTATGTTCTTCTATTGTACAAAATGAGAATGTATTCTCTGAAAATGCTCTTACTGAGATGAATAAGATGAACTTTTTGCCTTTTCAGGTTTACAAAAAAGATCGAAAATCGACAATAGATTTTGTTTTTATTGCTTTGCATTGATGAAAAGGGGAGGATTGAACGTTGCAATGAGAGTTAGAGACGTTAGGTATTCCATTTAACTGATCTTGATCTGATGTTTCTGCTCTATGCATGGACAAATACAAAACAAATTCTCTTATCAATCAAGCTAATCTTGTATGAGTGCAAACTCCGAATCAATTACTTCTTGATTTGTCAGAACTAAAACAAGATTTACAACAATTTTTTGAAAAACATTGAATCAAAATACAAACATTTATATCTGACTTTGCATTAGGTATTAGTAGAGGAGACGACGTTTTTTCTACATCATGATATCAAGAGTACAACACGTTTATGAAAACATATATTGACTCATTTATGACTGAGCTATGAGTACAAACAAAAGTTGTTCTTAAACCTCATAATGACTGATGTTCAAGTTGAGTTTTGGTGTGTATAGATCCATACAACCAAATTCCTCTTTATATTGCTTGTATTTTTGCCTGAGTCCAAAAGATCCCTTTTTGATTGTTACACGACTGATACGCAAAAGACTCTGAATATTATATGAATATGCCCACCTCGTCTATGACATCAATCATGGCAGAGGAGTTTTTGGATGCATATCAAACCAAAAAGTATATAGAAATGACAGTTGGAGTGTTATGAAAAAAATGAAACCTGACTGCATTGTTGCCCTCTGAGACTCCATCGAGTGTGACGTGACTCACCGTAGAAGAAAAATTTAATAAGTGAGTTGGTACAAATCTTACACCTCCACCAAGTTTGACTCAAGAAGATGTTGCTATCGTACGTGATGCAATCACACGTATGAGTACGACAATAGGTATCAATTGATATGCAAGAATAGATATTATGTTTGATTGTTCTACCAAAGAAGTCTTCTTGATAGAAGTAAATTCACTTCCGTGACTTACTCCAGCAACAATTATTTATACACAAGCGATTTTGACTCCAGAAACGAATTTAGATCCATCTGGTTTTTTGGATAAGATTATTGATTATTCTATCATATAAATCATTAACGGTACAGATTTTTTGATACCAGCAGCTTGTAGTGAATCTGTTGTATGTGTATCAATAGACATGAATCATGTTTTATTATACAATTCTGTTACAAAATTATTTGATGGGACTCATGTTATAGCAGAGATAGGAGTTTGCTCTATCTTGTTATAATTTTTGACAAAATCAAATGTCTCTTGTATTCGATCTTCATAGAGTCATGAATTAGCATATTTTCTATTACAATGTAATCTTTTTCACGCCAATACCAAGTATTTACCCCCGTCAAAAGTCAGAGATTCTTTTTTTGCTGCTCTATATCAGATAATCTTTCACGATTCATCAATCATAACTTTATGCATTTCGTACTCTTTTTGTTTGCATTTGGTACGCAATCTCTCAGCAGTATTGAGTGTTATATACCCTTGTTTTTCAGTCTCTGACAAGAAATCTGCATAAGGAGAGAACTTTAAAAAATTATCGCGAAGTAATGATGCTATCTCATCGCAATCAGCGAGCGTTACATCTCTTATAGTGTAAGATGGTTTCATGATAGAGAAAAGAATAAAGTTACCTTATAAATGTTATAGAGGATAAATGATTATTTAAGACCCCTCTGACTTCGGCACCTCTATCCCAAGGGCACTTCCGTTGGGTACCCTCAGAGGGGAGGGGTTATACTTCTCCATCACAATAGTCTGCAATACAACGACATACATCATCAAGTTGATGATAAATTTGATCGTTGCTAAATCTTATAATATGCAATCCATACAAATCTAATAGCTCTGTTCTCATTGTATCATATTCTTGTGCATCATGGTCTGCATGAGTCTCACCATCAATTTCTATCACAAGACTCACTTTTGCACAATAAAAATCTACAACAAAGTGATCAATACATTTTTGTCTCAAAAACTTGTATTCATACTTTCTTAAAAAAGCAAATCGCAACTTAGATTCTGCTGGTGTCATTCCCTTTCTCATTGCTTTTGCTCTGGCTAAGTTATTTGGGTTATAAGGAAAATGATTACCATCTCGGACGAGTCATCTCGCACGTACAGATTCTTGTGTCAGTTCAAGTGCTCGTGGTTTGGTCATTGATGATTCATGAGATATAAAATGATTTTGTGACCCCACCCCCCAGAGGGTCCCCCCCTCCCCATGACGGGGAGGAATAACAGCGGATTTTTTTTCTGTTTCTATCACAAAGGATTCGTGGGCATTAATGTCCCTCCCGTCATGGGAGGGGTAGGGGTGGGTTTTTATCGTGCCGAATTGGTTGTTTTCCATACGGCAAACATGTTTTTATGACACATGACAAACCCAAAAGGTTTGCCCTACACATCACCACATCAAAAAAATCTATACTGACAGCGATGGTGGTGTAGATTGATTATTTCAGCAGTTCAATAATTTTTTCGTTTTTGATGCTTTTTGCATAATCCAGAGCAGTAGTTTCATGCTGATCTTTGATATTTTTATCTACTCAATGTTCCAGTAAGAATTTTACTACCTCAAAATGTCAGTTCATAGTTGCATCAAATAAGGCTGTCCATCATTGTTCATCTTGCATATTTACATCTGCTCACTGTTCGATCAAAAATTTCACAACATGCAAATGTCATTTTAATGAAGCCCACATCAATCAAGTTTTTGTATCTTCTCATATTGTATCTATATTATTTGGACAACTGTCAATATATTTTTTTACTGTGTCCAAATCTCATTTTCAACATTCAAACATAAAATCTTCCAAGTATTCTTTGTATTCGTTTTTTGAAAGATAATATGGATTGTCTATTTGCGTTTTTATATTCGTTTGATTTGCAATTTTAATCATATTGATAATTGATTCTTTGTCTTCTATAAAAAAATGATTTGAACTAATAAAGTTATTCAACTTATATAAATTGAATCAACAAAACTCAAATACCTTTCGAAGAACAAACCTTTGTAAATCAATATTTCCTTTTGTTTTAATGCTCACATAAAAATCTTCATAAACCATATACAGTCTCAGTAAATACAGTATAGGAAAAGAAAGAATTGTTAATATAATTGGCAGAAGAAAAGATTTAAAGTTTTGTAGTGTCATAACTTGGATATCGTTTTTTATTATACTAGTAACAGAAAAGATTATGGTACTTCCAACAATGACTGATAAAATTATAGAAGCAAACGATTTTACTTTTTGATTTTCTTTATTTACATCATCTACTGTCATTCATCAATAAAAAATTACTAATATTGGTTGCAGTAAAATTTCCCAAAATAATGGTAAAGGTTGAAGATTTATGAAAAAAGAAAAAACAAACAAAAAAGATATATATTCTTTGAAAATTTCTTGAATATGTTTCTTTCAATCATCAATCTTTTCAATGTTTAAGAATAGGGGAATCAAAAATCATATACTAAAGAAAATAGTATCTTTAAGTAAAGAAAAATCCCATATTCAAATTATACTCAAAACAAAAACAAGAAAAAAAACAATCAAAAAAAAGATAAGATAAGTACTGAGAGATTGCCTGTTAAAAAGTCATAAAAATCCCTGTTTTATTTCTTTTTTTGTTATTAAAAATACAAAAATTATTAGTAACCAAAAGAGTGTTGCTATATCTCTATGAGTAAACTGATTTATAAAATCGATAAACATTTTTTAATAAACAAAATAAACCTCTACCTCAAAAGCCTCAACCTCCTACTTATAAACCCCTCCACCCTGCGGGCACCTCCCCATGACGGGGAGGAAAAAGCAGAATTTTTTTTCTGTTTCTATCACAAAGGACTGGTGGGCATTGACTTCCCTCCCGTTATGGGAGGGGTAGGGGTGGGTTAATTGTATCAATAACGGTGCTTTTGGTTTATTGAGTGCGTTTCTGATCTGGGACTATTCTACGTCTGGTATATGAGTTTCACTATTGTCTATGTTTTTATACTTTTTTTGCAATTCTTCATCCCAATAAAAGTTTTCATATACTTGTTCTTCTCTTTCTTCATTTATATCATCCACATAGATTATTTCTTCATGTTCTATGGTATTAATCTCTACATCAATGAGTAATTCTCATTCCTCATGATAATGATTGGAAAAAAAATCTCGTTTCACTTTTATCTTTTTACATGTTTCTTTCGGAATAAGCAAGATCTTTCTAAAAGTATGTGAGTTTTTTGATGCAAGTGCTTTGCTTTCAGGTTCCCATAACTTTCAAGTGTTGTTTTCATAAATGATACAATCTATGTATATATTTGGATTTAGTATCCATGGAATGTCATCAGAAATACTTTCAATATCTCATTCAAATGATAAACTAATTTTATAGTTCTCTAGTGGCATTGTTCAAGTATTTGTAAGTTTGATCTTGAAGGTAAATAAACTAAAGTTTTCTCATTTATCTTCTCAAGAAAAGGGATGTCTTGCTATACTTGCAATAGTAGCCATCAGCTTTTCATGATCTGTTTTTGGTTTATAGATGTACTTTTTAAGAGTATGTAAAATATCTACTTCTTTTGAAATTGTAGATGTTCATTCTTCAAATTGCACTGATATACTATATTGGTTTTTGAAATTGATACTTTTTACATACCAGTCAAATGTATATTTATTTTCGTTTATCAAATCCACAATATCTTCTCGTGAATATATAGCAATTCAAAATAATCATTGATTATTATGTTCTAAATTTTTTTCTCTTATATACTGTTCAATTGCAACATCTTTATTTGCTGTTGTTGCAAAATACAACATTTTTAACGATGGTATGAATTTTTTTGCTTTTTCTATCTCGGCATTAATTTCTTTTTTTGTGAGTTGTTTGTCTGTATAATCGTCTTTTCATTTACATTGTATCCCATAATATCAATCTTTTCACGTTGGTATTCCATATACATCAACACCACATTGATTTTGTCATGATCTACCATGTTTTTTAGTTTCAGGATCATCCCAAAGCTCTCACCATAATTTTTTACAGAGAGTTTCAAAATCTTGTCGATTTTCAGGCTTTGCAATATATGTTGGTGCTTGCATAAATACGAACAACTAAAAAATAAAAACTATTTATAAACCCCTCCACCCTGCGGGCACCTCCCCATAACGGGGAGGAAAAAGCAGAACTTTTTTTTTGTTACAAAGGACTGGTGGGCATTGACATCCCTCCCGTTATGGGAGGGGTTGGGGTGGGTAATTGGAGTACTGATATCTCATACATAATAATAAATCATCAGTTATCTACAAGAAAAGAAAAAGGACGGTTTATAAAACCGTCCATACATATTGTGTTGTATTAATAATCCGTCCGTACAAGTCTTTTATATATATGTTTCCTATACTCCCACTCTATAGTATAATTCTTTTTCTGCTAGTTCTCTTTTTGTTCCTCGTTTGAGAGAAGATATTTGTTTGATAATGTTTACTTTTTCTGGTGAGTTAACGACTGGTATTGCGAACGGGTTGGTACATGTCAATGTAAAGGGTCTACTAGGTTGAGTATCGATTGATAATGTCATGATTCATTTGAATCTATCCATTCCCAAAAGATCTGTTTTTGAAAATTCTGGTGAGACGTTTTTTTCCAAGAATTCTGCATCTTCTGGTCAGACTTTGAGGTATAATTGGCTACCAATATTACCAAAAATAGGCTTAGAAAGATCCATACTTCCACCGAGTCAGGATTGTTTTAGCTGTTCGATATACTGATGAGCAATAGAAAGTCATAGACGATATTTACGTGCCTCAGACAAAATACTCTCAAACGATTGCGATACGTAATTTTGGAACTCATCCACGTACAAAAAGAATGGGACTCTGGCATCTTCTTCGATAGCTGCACGTTTGAGGGCGTGGAGCTTAATTTGGATCGAAAACATACGTCAAATCAATTGAGAATTGATTTCTCACGTTAATCATTTTGACAAATTACACAAAATTATTTTCTTTTCTTGCATAGCTCTTCAAAAATGAAACGCTGACCTTGGTTGTCCAATAACATTTCTTACATACACTCACGTGGTAAACGAACCAAATTTCGCTTGAAAAAACGGTATCATTTCTTGTTTTTCTCTATCTCACATAGATTTGTATGTTTTGTTCCATCGAGCTTGAATAACAGGATCAGTAAGGTTTTTGAGTTTTGCGTCAAGATAAGCTTCATCCGTAAAAAGCCTCATTATTTCTGGCAATGTTCATCAATCCGGTTGTTCCATCAAAAGCATAACGGCATTACGAAAATAATCCTGAATACGTGGTCAGAAAATCTCTTTTCCATACATGTTTTCGAACATCTCCACCATATCGTTTGTCACAATATCTCTTTCATCTGGAGTTTCAGCCTCAAACGGATTGAACGCAATAGGGTAGTCAGTATTCGCAAAATCAAAATAAATTAGATCTTCTATTCTTTCTTTTGGGATATGTTTGAGGATGTGTTCACACAAATCGCCATGGGGATCTATCAAACAAAGTCCATTACCTAGTGACAAATCCTGCTGTGCCATAGCCAACATCATAGTGGATTTTCACGTTCACGTTTGTCAGATAGTATAAAAGTGTCTAAATCTATCCATATGTTTTGCATAGATCGCCTTTTTGACTCATCAATAGGTATTGTATCACAAAAGAAGTCATTCCGTTGGTACATTATCAGGTGCTGGGACAATCTTGTATTTTTGTCGTCTAATACGAGGATTGAGATTGTATCTCGAATGGGGAAAGTGAACAATTGATGATAATTCTTTGATATTCAAAATCATTGGATTTTTCCATGCTGCAATTTTTTCTGAGAGTGTTCATTCACTAAAAAACGATCTCAAGACCAGATTTTTTGCAAATGAGTGGATGTTTTCAGCTTTTTCGTATACAAAATAATTCAGACCGATATTATTGTATTGGTGAAAGGATCTTGTAAGATCTGCGATGATTTTTTGTGGACGGTGTGATTCGGGAGAACTTGCAAATATTCTTATATTCACTTCAAAAAGTTCATCTTCTACTTTTTTGTCCAAATCTTGCAGTTGTTGTTGAGAAAAATCATATTTATTTTCTTCTTCTCACTTTCATTCATCTTCATTATCAGAAAACTTTTTTAGAAAGTCACTTCGCATACATTTATACCAAGCTTTTTTACATTTTTTGTATCAATCGACATCTTTTCTCATTTCTTCGTACATATCTTTGTTGATTGGAGCGAGTAGGATTTGTAAACACATTTTTTCGTCTGGTCATACCCTTGAATATGCTGACAGTAAGCTATCCATAGGATCTACTCAAAATGACTCGTATGTTTTTATTGGTGCAACTGTACTATGAGCAAGTTTAATATCTCAACCTTCCATATATTTTCATGCTTCCAAAAACTTTGGTTGTTGGATTATATCAATAATCGCACCCGCATAAAAAGAAGAAATCAATTTTTCAAAATTTTCAACGACATCATCAGGTACTGCCATATTAAAACCTATCATCTCTTTTTCGATAAAGACTTCTATTCCAATATATTCTCACCCGAATGTCCTATTTGCTCGATTATTTTCATAAATCGCATAGACGTTTTTGTATACTTGATTCATTATTTCAACCACTTGTTTCATATCTTGAATATGATCATCTGCTTTGATGTCTGAACTGCTTGATGCCATAGATTTTGGTACTTTGATACTCAAAAATCTCAAATTCATGGCTTGTCTATATCTGTGTTGTTTTTTTTTGTAAAATAATCGTTTTCTATGTGCAAAAAACCCCATCCAAGGTACAAATAGCATGCCAAAAACTATCAAAAAAAGGTATTCTCGTTGCAATAATTTTCAAAACACAAAAAATCGTACGAGCGATCCTGCGATACTTACTCAAGCTACGTACAACATGTACATAAGTACTTTTTTTGGGTGAATTCATAGAGTAATCATACTCTTATTGTAGAAATTTTTGACTATCTATCAAGAATAAGTTGTATTTGTCGTCATGTAGTTGTTTTGATTGTATATAATGATATTTATATATTGACATAGTTGTAAATATTATGTATTTTATGTATATATACTGTTTACACATCTCAAAAGTTTTTTGCTTGCTTTTGATTGTAGACACTGTACAAAATAGAGTATATTTTTATCTTATTTTGTATGACATGTTGCTTTTTGTTACTACGTTTTTTTGACAATGTTCTCGTATGTTATATCTCAAACGTACATTGCTGTCAGTTATTTTGTTTTTTGTAGGAGGATTGTATGTTTTTCCACAGTTTGTATCTGCTCAATCTAGTGCGATGCAGTCTGTTGTCTCTCCAGTTGTACAAATCAAGTCATACAATGCAAAGTTTGGTACTCATTTGGCTGTACAATGACGATGAAGTGCAACAATTATCAATAAAAAGTGACTTATTTTGAGCAATAATCATGTTGTGGATGATGGAAAAGGTACTGCACATACAGCTTTTTCAATTTGTGTAACTATTGATGTTGATAAAAAACCAGATTGTCGTTATACAGCTACATTGATAGCAAGAGACAAATTTAGAGACATAGCGCTGTTGCAAATACAAAGTCAGGATGTATTTGGTAGACCGGTTTCATTTGGAGATTTTCCAGTAATGGATATTGATTTTGACTATGTCCCAACTATACAACATGATATAGTAGCAATAGGATATCCGCGAATTTGATCAGAAACTATTTCTGAGACAAAATGAGTCATTGCATGAACGGTTCAAAAAAACGACTTTACATATATCAAATTTGACGCTTTGATCGCGGGGTGAAATTCTTGATGACCACTTATTCATGACTGAAAGTTAGTGTGAGTTAATACCTATGGTGTCGGATGATGAACAAATGATCGATTGAGTTATGCATTGTCGATACAAGAAGCACAAGATTTTATCCAAAAAAATACACCATCTTGACAAGCAACAATTAGCAAAAAAGAAAAAAAACAGCAAAATTATTTTCGTGAGTTATATCGTATCAATGAGTCGACAACTATCCAAGATGATATTTTTTCGCTCTCATTTGCACCATGATATAGTATCTTAGATTATGAGCCTAATACATATATTAGAGGAAAAATCTTACAACAAAAAGACTATAGTATACAATCGTTCTCTTTACAAGTTCTCCATACGCCAGAACTTACAAGTCAGTCAGATACAATTTTTTATGCATCAAAGATTTTGTGATTATATGCAACAGAATACCAAAAGCTTGTCAAAAAAGAAATTAATGGAACTGTCTGGTATGAAATAACATACAAAAACGATGTGACGCAATGAGCAAGTTCTCAAAACAAAACATATATTAGTCAGATCACTCCACATGCATTGGTTATGATGTCTGTACAAGCGCCTACAGCTGATGAAACTGTGTATCAAGAAGTGTCTGATGAAATCGAATTATTTTTGAAATGAGTGTCTCTGCGTCCAGAGACAGCAATATCTCTACCAAAACAAACATCAATGTTGTTGCCATCAATTCCTTTGTTTATACAAGATGATGCGTGAATTTATAATCCATCGTTTGGTTCTGTGATGCGAGTTGAACCAAATCTTCATGAATTTATCGAAATGTATGCCGTCAAAAATACACTTGTACAAGGAAAACAACAAGATATAGATACTGTTTTTACAATAGTTACACAAGATATTCCATCTGCAGATAAGATGCGTTTTCGTATCAACGGTCACGAATGATTTTTATTTTGTGAATCGCAAGATGTTTATACGCAAACGAAGCAAGGTGCTGATATTATAGTACAAGATTGTACGGCTCGTTTGTATATTACAAAAGCAAAAAACAAAGAAAATGAAGAACAAGCAGTCGATGATATACTGCTCATCAGGTTACGTAGCGAACCTCAACACAAACAAAAAACAATAGAACAAGCACAACGTATTCTCACTTCATCACTTCGTTTGAGTACTGCTTGAGATGGAGAGACAACTTCTTTTGGTTTTGAAAATCAAACAACTCCATTGTTATTTGACACACAACGACAAACTGCTTGATTTGCCTCACTATTACAAAATCTTGTTCGTTACGAAATTGTACCAAATACAGCAGATTTTTCTTTGGAAAAAGCACTGACACGGTGAGAGTTTTTGCCATGGTATTTACATACTATTTACTGATTTGCATGAGATAGTTTGACCCAAAAAGTCACACAAATTTTGTCACAATCT
>Ga0100398_1003068_pt1 | contig 13719 bp, 8 predicted proteins | sample CryGeymeta201522_FD_81568 | JGI IMG/M metagenome (GOLD analysis project Ga0100398, IMG submission 81568) | Groundwater microbial communities from Crystal Geyser aquifers in Utah, USA - Crystal Geyser metaG 2015-22 | ecosystem: Environmental > Aquatic > Deep subsurface > Groundwater | place: USA... | reverse complement strand
CGTCCCAAATCGTGACGATTCTTTCCCTCATTTTTTACAAGCATCTTTTCGACAACCGATTGTGTGGCAATACCAGCGTGGTCCGTACCTAAGCAAAGGAACAGACAAATCGTAGGTGTTGCAGTAGAAACAAAAAAGAAATGTCAGCCCAAGAGAACAGTGAGAATCAGTGAAAAATATGAAGCTCGTTGTGCGAATGGGTTTTGTAATATTGCATGGAGCCGATTGCCATATTCAGCGCATAGAAGAGCACGTCAGGCTGCCCAGTGGACCCATGCGAGGGTTCTTAAATTCTAATGAAATCAAAACAAAAGTCACGAAAAACCTACCTGGAACGTACAAGGTAGCATGACCTTTCATTCGGTGCCAGCGGGTCAAGGTATCTTCCACAGCAGCAGTCAGAGCATGTCCCAAGTGAAGAGATCCTGTAACATTGGGAGGTGGAATGACCATGACAAACCTCTCTTCCTCGGGACGTCCCATAGCCGCCGCTGGATCACATGAATAATATCCTGACGCTTCCCACCAGTCCTGCCACGCAGATTCGACAGCTTCGGGGTGATAGGCAGCATCCATTGGCGTGGATCGGAGATCCTTCTTCTCTCCTTTGGGTGTCGTATTGACAAACTCGGGTTTGCTTGGTACCTCCTTCTTGGGTTTTTTGTCTTTCTTTCCTTCTCCCCATTGTGGCTTTTCCTTCTTTTTGCCCTGCAAAAGATAAAGAGTTGGAAAAATATGAAATGTATTCTCAAGTTCATGAGATCATGCATTGCAGAAGACACATTTACAAGGTTGCACTCATTACAGGGCTGCTCTCATTGGCAGTACGGGGGCCTATTTTGAGTAGATAAAAGGAATTGGCATAGATGGACACATCTTTTATTTTTTAATAGCTGAGAGCTGACGTACCTTACCCTTCGCGAGCTTTTTCAATTGATTTTTTGATAAGTTCTGCTCTCCACCCTCAGCTGGAGGGTCTCCACCTTCAGCTGGTTTTGTTTCGTCGGCCATAGCTTCTATTTGAATTTGCTTCTTATTTCAAGTGAGGACGCGTTGATGCTACTACGGTACAGTGGTTAATGTCAGAGTGGAGTTTGGGTTTCAACTTTCAACAATTTGTGTTTAGTAGAAGGATCCTTCCTTATTATTTGTACGGAGTATTAGGCTACTAGAGCGTTGGAATTGGGTATTTTTATTTTAGCCGTCGTCCATCAAATCAGTATTCGCCCAGTCAAGCTCAGAACCTACAGTGTTTGACGAAGGGACTCCATTCGTGACCCACTCATTTCTCCTGCATCAGGAAATGTTGCTGGTTCATCAGGAGGATTGCCACTGCTTTTTTCGTTTTAAATACCAGTACCTGGTACCTGGTAGTCTACTACTACTATCCAGCAGGTGCCCTTTTTTTAACATCAGACAAAATAATAATCACAATCGCACCATCAGCGCAGCGCATACTTTGTGCGCGACAAAGCCCAGGTAAAGTGCAGAACAAAAGTATGTTTCGTTCCAATTTGTATCGCGGCTGCTAATTTATTTTGAATGCCGAAGAGTCGTTGTCGTCCTGATTGACGGGTTGGGATTAGAGAATAGGAATGGAAATATCTTCATCAGTACGATCGATATTCATTATTCATTGTCTCAAGTCTCAAGTCTACCAGGTACCTGGTACTAAGAAGAGATGCTTTACGATACGAGATGATGCAAATGAAAAGCATGGCATTGTTGTTCCGGTAAATAAGGGTTAGTTCGTTATTCGTTTATAGCCTACTCGTCGCATTTATGACTAATCTTTTTTCGCATTTCTCTACATCTTTCCGTTCCAAGACATCAAAATTAAGCTTAGATAACCACTCCGCAAACAACCCAAGTGCACAACGATGATGGCGAATTATCAAGTAATTCTTCCCCCCGAAGAGTTTGCGGAAGACTTGGAGCTTCGACTTGGACGAGCTAATGGAAACATTTATATTCGAAAACCTGGTGTGGAAGGTGTCAACGATGGACAGGTGATGGTTCGCCTCAAGAAGAAGCGCTTTGTTATTTTGGATTATAGCATTGTTCCCAATGAGCAGGACTTACAGTATGCTCAGAACACGCATCATATCACTATTCCTGCTGGAGCTGGCAAGACCAGTTGCACCAACACAGATTGTAATAAGGTGGGGGTTCCCTGTTTGCTGTACGATAGCGATCCAAATGAACCTGCCTCGCTGTACATGAGATCCGGTCTTTGTTTTACCTGTCAGCGCAACTTGAACGAGAAGCGACGAACGCAACGAAAGCGACCCGGTGATGTCATTGGCCCAGGAGTAGTCTTTGGGTCTACCTCCATTTCAAAAAAGTACAAAATGGGTCCCGGTGCCATGATCATTCATCCCGTGGACGGTTTGCGACCACACGGGGATGGCTACGGATTTAACGAGATTGGACACGACCTGCAGCGCATTGCGGTGGATATTGCGAATGATACTCATCGCTTGATTAGTGCTATTAATCCCGCGGCCGAGTCTCTTCCCCCTCCGCCTCCGCCACCACCGCCGACTCCCGTTGACCACCATCATGATATTGCTGCAACGGCTGCAGCTGTGGCTGCCTCGGTCGGAGCCCATTCGGGTAATTTAGCACCAGTAGATGATGCCGCGACGAGTGCTGCCATGGATGCAGCTGCATCAAGTTCAGCTGCTGATGTTGCCGACGATGACCAATGTGGCGATGATCATTCGTCTCCTCACCTAGCAGCGGCGGCTGCTGCAGCTGTCAATGTGCCAACAACAGTTCCTACTACCAGCGAGGACATCAATGCCCTTTACGATAAAGCCTATAATTCTTTGAACAAAGGAATCTTTTTAATGTGCCAGTGGAAGCAGTCATGGGATAATGCCATTGCCGCCGCCGTTGCACAGGAGAGTGTGGACAATGGTTTGGCAGATGCTGTTGCATCGGCGGCGGCAGTAGCTGCCGCTGCTTCGGAGAACCAGAACGGCTCCTTGCTCATGGAACCAGATACCAAGGAAGAAATGACCATCGAAGAAGATGCCGCTGTTGCAGCCGCAGAAGCAGCCGTTGCGGAGACAGCGCAAGATGTAGTGAATGAGTACTCTGGCGTTGGCGTTTGAACCGTAAAATCTGGTTCTGAAAAACGGGGGGGAGAGGTGCACATACCAAGCAATACTTCATAAATAAAAATACAAAATCATTTAGTTTATTCTTGAATGCCCCCTTGGATCGCTGTCCGGACATCAACACGCGCAAAGGCAAGAACGCCGGAGAGGCTACTAAAGTAAATGGGGTAGTTGTGCGACTTTAAATAAAATCTCTAGGTTCGGTACAGAATTCAAAATCAACTAAAAAACCCTGCAAACAATTATTTCATCCTATTCGCAATAAAAAACAAAACCTTACACATATTCATACATTGAATATATTATACAAGCAAGCACAAACATTTACAATGGAGACCTCCTTTGAGAACGACATCTCGGCAGAAGACCGCCTAGCAGTAGTACGAAAAGCGGTTCGCAAAGCTACGGAAGAAGCCGTGAAACAAGTCGCACTTTCTTCCCCGGCTGGTGGAGTTGGTGGTGCATCATCTACCGAAAGTCATGCTCCTGGTGCCTTTACTGATCCCAATGCCTCCTTCAATCTGGGTATGGAACTATTTGGTCAAGATGTGCAGTTTGTGCAAAAGAATATTCGTGAAAAATTGGAGCAAGTGGAACGAGATTTGATCAGTGTCAAACAAGTGATCGCCAAGCAAGGTTTGAATGAACCTTTGTCCGACCAAGAAAACGCGAACGACAACCACAACACGGACGACATGACTGGCAAAAGCAAGGAAGTCCTGCAAGAAGAAGCTAGTTTACTTTCTAAGAAGATTAGCTTTCTTCGCCAGTGCAGTTTGGCTCGGTCCTTTCTGGACGAATCCATTACTTTTTCTAAACCTGCCCTGACAACCGACCCAAATTGGGTTGACGCCTCCAAACGTTTGGCCCAAGCTGAAGAAGCCTTGAATGAAGCACAGACCTTGTTGACAAGTAACCAATCGAAAGCAAGTCTGACAGCTCCCGATTCACCAGCATTGATGGCGGGCTACAAAATTATCGACGCCATTCACTCTTCCGTTCGACGGGAACGTGTGGATTTGTTGGATCGCGCCAAGGCAATTTTTGATGTTTGTGTTACCTTCTCTGAACAAGGCATTGTCGTCCGAGGATCCAACAATAAGGATGTGGCTAAGCAAGGCTTGGAAGGTGCGTATCATGTCTTGGGCGCGTGCAGAGCATCTGATAATTCTGCCCTGAAGGAAACGTTGCGAAAATTTACCACAAAGTTGTATCGGCAAGTCTTTCAGCCAGTTCTGGAAATTACCACTGCTGTCAATACTGTCATTGTCAATACCCAGCATCCAAAAGAGAATGTTGAATGGGTGTTTCGTGAGAATGTCGATGAAAATGACACGACATTCCGGACTGGACGCAACAAGGTCAAGGGTCCAGTGCTTCGACTGGAATGGACGAAACAAGAACGCAGTAATACTCAGTCCAAACATCCAGTCTTGGAAAATTGGAAGCAAACACTACTTTTTATCCAACGCATAATGGAATTTGTTTTTGATCATGTCCTATTGAAAAACGATGACCTTTGCAAACTTGTGGGAGATCAGCTGTTTGGCAAACCAAGTGCTTTGCCCTCGAACTTAAATCTGGAAGCTTTGGAACTAGAAAGTTGCATGATTGGGGCTAACGACAGTGGTCTAGTCATGGAAAACCTAGTAGAGGCGCTCTCACAGACGTGCATCCCTGACACTCTGAAGCCAAACGAAATGATCCAGCTTCAATCTCTGGCAGAAGAGCTCCGCAGCTTTACCCGCCCCTTTGTTCGGGCCATGCGCGAAAAATACTTTGTACATCCTTCTCCGAGCGCCAGTGACGACGGTGCCCACGAAACGCGGCTCGAAGCTTTTTCGAACAATTTTGAACAAAAATACATTGACAATCGAAGATGCAAGATCTTGAACAAAGCTCGATTTTTACTATTGAAGAATGATTACCACAAGACTGTAGAGACCGGAGTCGATGTTTACGAGAAGCGTGAAAAGAGAGAAATTTTGAAAGAACTTGACAATGGAATGGACATTTTTGAGCTGCACAAGTCGAGCATTTCGGAGACGGCTTTCAAGCTTATGGCGTTGTGTCGCCAAACCATGGACGAATCAGTCGAGCACGCGAAAGAAGGCAGAAGTAACAAAGACAACGACGGTCCCTTGTCTCTACTACCTCCGACGCTGTACCGGGCTGCTCGTGAAACTTTGGATTTGTTTCGAGCCATCATCCCTGCAACTTACGGCCACGAAATTGCTACAGTTCCTCGCACGGCGGCAGTCTTTCACAACGACTGTGTTTTCTTCCAATATCATTGTCTCTGGCTAGGTTTAGAATACAAATCGAAGCTTCCACCACTGCCAAAAGAGTCGAGCGATGTGCGAGGCACGCTGTTTCATCAAACATGCATGTTTGTCGACATGGTGCCCCTCTTTCGTCAACTTGCAGACCGATCAATGGGAGACATGCTGGACCGGCAGACACTCCAAGTTGTCGACATTGTCGGTAAGCGCATCACTTTGTTTGGCGACTCACTTCGTTCGGACGAGATTTTAGCCGAGTGGACCGAAGCGGAAACGGCGCTGACGGCCGGTTTGTACCACCTTCGCCACCTCTCCGAAACCTGGAACGTCATCTTGTCGCATGATGTATTTGTTCGCTCGGTGGGACACTTAGCTGACGCTATCTTTACGTTGTACTTGGACCAAGTGACGAAAGCTAAGGACATTAGCGAGAGCGCCTGTCATTTTGTCAGTGCCCTGTTCCAAAAAGCCACCAGTACCCTCAACGAGCTGCTTGACGGCGACCAGTCTGGATCTGTAGTATGGAATCGGTTTTTTGCCATAGGCCGATTCATGGACATGACCCTGATGGACATTCAGGCTGGTTTGGCAGACGGCTTCTTCCGCAGCGTGACAGGACAAGAATTGTCCCGGTTGATCAATGCGACGTTTGCCGACGGTCCAAAGCGTGAACGCATTCTCCAGGCCTTGGCATCGCAGTAGAAGATTTTTTGACTACAATTTCAGTGATACCAGTACCTGGTAGTACGAATCGGGGACGTCGCGGCGAGGTCGACTGTATCATAATATATTATTAATATTTACATAGTGGAAATTGTGTCATACCTGGTAGGAGAAACAAGCCATTACCAAGGTATGAAGGAACTGTATGCCAAGTGGTAGGTACTAGTACCAGGTACCGGTAGCTATCCCAACTTACAGTACCTGGTACTACAGTAGGGATTACAGTCAGCTTGCTGCCTAGTACTCGTATTGCTGCATTATTAGTATTGGTTCCTTTTACTGGTACCCCGGAGTTCATTCCCCGTGCTCCAACGGTACTGGTATCGTAACTTCCCCGTTCCTGAGGATCCTGTTACCAGGTACCGGACAGACCTGAATAGGATTACTATCCACAAGGATCCCGAGAACATGGAAGATCTTTCGAAAAATTGATCCTACTGGCAACGTTATTATGCCGCGACCACCGACAGTTGAAGTCTGCATTCTCCAAAAAATACCCGGTAATTGTTTCGTTGACCCATTGCTAGACTAGTGAAATTTTATTCTTGCTACTAGTAGTAGGATACTAAGTGTACCTGGTACCAGTGCTGCTAGCCAGTGGTACAAGTACAACAGTGCTTGTTGCCAACCACCTAGACTACTCCTAGCTTACGGTAGCTAATCTAGCTACGAGTACCATACCTGGTACTACACTACTACATACTTTAGATACCGGAAGCCTAATCGAGTAGGAAAAAGTGAGCCACGCCTGAAAAAACACACCGCATCCAAATCGGTACTACTGGTAGTACTGGTAGCTGACAACATCTCATTCAGCTACTACTATTATTACCACTGCCAGTATGGGACCACTAGCTAGCAGACTCTCTAGCAAGTAGCTAGTAGACCTCCAGTGGTCTACCACTTCTAGTACCTACTCTACCTGGTAGTACCGTACCGGTACCTGGTACCTACCAAGTAGCTGATCGGGGCAGTACCAGGTACAGGTAGTATGAAGCGCCATGATGGCCAGAAAATGTTCATTAAATGCATTTTTTGTTCGCTTGGTATCCGGCTGTTCCTGAGAAAGGCAATGACATGGTTCTTTCTACCAGGTAATAAACATGAAACTGGCTCTCCTCCAAAGTCTGGCGATCTACTGTGATAGTACCAGTACCAGTACTATTATTTGTCGAGCTCCTGTGCTAGTACGGTATTACTCTAACAATACCATGGTACTACTGTAGTAGAGCTACTACTACTAGTAGTACTCGGAGGACAGTATAGCAAAACTAGACTCGCCAGTACTACTACTACTACTACTGTACTAAGTAGAGGAGTTCTCGTCAACAGCCTTTTTAACCGGAACTTTGAAATAATAAGTCCACCCGAAATAACGAGATGAGAACAGGTTGAGAACCCAAAGTGTGAAAAAAATGTCGGAGGTTATGTATACTGTTCGCTCCTGCTGCAATGAGCCAATCAAAATAGCTTATTATTTTCTGGGATTAAGGATAGTTCGCATAGCGCCCCTTCGCATCCAGAAAAGGTGTCAAAAGACAAGAAAACAAGCTGTCCAAGCCATTTAAGTATTGTTCTATGCCACTATTTCGTATGGCTACTAGTTACGCAAAATAATGAAGTAGTAATACCTGGTGGGATAGTAGGAGTACCTGGTACCGTAATTTACTGTATTTTTTGATATCAAGGAGGATAAGCTGACAGACAACCAGCTGCCATTATTTTGTGCTCGAGTACTCTTTTCAAAAATTTGATCATAATATAAAAATAATTGTAATACAAAAAATTGACCATGATCTCCTCCTCCAACAGCAACAACAAATTACCGGAGAGCCCACGGGCTGTGATTGATACTTGTGTGTTTGAAGTAGATATGGGCGAAAGTAGTGTTGTCAAACTTCCCGGCCACACGCAGCTGGAAAACTCGGTGTACGAGTCTTTGCGTCCTCCGTCTGTGACCGCGAGCTCGGTGTCTTCCAATAGCACATCCCCACCTTTGAAGGATCTGACTTTAATTTCATCATCACTACCATCATCATCATCATCATCATCATCATCGTCTCAACCAGGTGTAGCTGACAAAGATGACGATGATAATGATGCCTCTACCGTATCCTCGGTATCGTTGGATGAAGATACTAACTGGGACGCGGCAACGGGCAAAGCCGGAACTCCCACCAAGAGATGCATCTTTTCTTCATACTGGCAAGCCAAGGGAGGACGGCCTCAAGAACTGCTGCGTCCCTCCTCTTGCTATGCAACAGAGACTGTTTCTGCAAGTGCGGATAAGAGTTGCCTTGACGACGACACTGCCAAGGTGTCCTCGTCATTATCATCACAAGAATTGCATGGCTACGAACAGCTACTGGTCAAGTCGGATGCTCAATCAATGCAGGATTCCTCTACAAGTTCACAAGATGCTTCTGTTCCTTCACGAAGACGACTCTGGGACAATCGGTATGTGTCTCAATCGAGTGCATCCCTGTCCGAGGGTATGGATCTGTTACTGATGAGCCAACAATGCTGCCTTCGCAAGATTCGCTCCAGCGAAGGAGTGGAGGGAGAGAGAAAACCTTCTGCTTCTTGTCTGAAGCAACAATGTCGTTACAGTGGCTCCTCTCGTGCTTCGACACTTTCTACTAGCAAGGACACCATTGTTTCCTTTAGCAGTAATATTCAAGTCAAGTTCGTCTTCAAGACGGAAGAGCAACACGCCGAAGAAGGCTGGTCAAAGTACTTTGCATAAATCCCGCGCGCGTATGCATTGGTACGGTGAGCAGACGACACCCACGGATGTATAGTTTACATCTTTCTTGCCGTACGATTACGACATTACCACAAGAAGAAATTCACGTGTGAATTTCTTTCATACTTTTTTTTACTCCAATATGGTAACAAGCTGTCACCATTCTATTTGAATTGCTACCTTTTATAATATAGAATCAACACTACTACGATAATTAACTTACTCTAAGTTAAGAAATGCCGCTACACTTTTATGACTATGTTTAAGACAGATCCTCGATGAGGAGTATGAGTTGCTAGCCCTTGCGATTCATAAAGCCATTAAACAACACTGTGTGGCATAAAACTGCTTAGCATTATTAAGTACCAAGCTTACGACTGCGGCTAATGCCTTTCTTGATACCAGTTTCCTCTCCGCCATACCTGTGACCTTCTTCGGTACGGACTTCGCGAACAGTACCCTTGCGCTTGATGAGTGCCTTCCTGTATTGCTCGCGCTTCTTGACGCGGGGATTGCGATTCAACTTGTTCTTGTGAGCCACAAGACCGCGATTTTTCATAATGGCACGGCTGACAGCGCGTTCGCCTTCGACTTCAGCTTCCAACCGAGGATACTTGGGAGCAACCTTGTAAAGACTCTTTTTGAAGGCCTTCTTTGATTTACTCTTCTTGGTTATGGCAGCGTAAAAGTCGTCATCACCTCCATCACCATCACTGTGCAAATCGTCGCCATCATCCATTTCTTCCACGTTACCCTCTTCATCAGATGCCTTGCCTAGCTCTGATTCCATCAGTTCCAGACCTCGACGCACATCATCATCGATTTCTTTATGTTCTACCAATTCCTCCGATGAAGCAACCCTTTTCTTCTTTTTAGATGCAGCCCGTTGCTCAATGGTATTGAGCGCCGACGATAGATATCTAGCTGCGCCCTTGTTATGCGCTCCACCCTCTTCGTCGTCGCCCAAGTCGGAAGTAGGAGCAGGTCTCCGTCTTCTTTTTCGCTCTGGCTTCATCATATTGTCTTGAGACACCTCGTTGGGGCGCAGACCAAACTTAGCATTCTGTGCCGCGAATTTTGCCATAGCTTCCCCATCCAAGGGCTCTTCGCTATCAGAAGAAGATGAAGCGTCATCAACTGCCGCCACATTTGCAGAAATATTTTCGTTTACTTCTATTTCGTCGTTGTCACTCGAACGAACTGAATCGTCGTCGCTACCTGGACCATCCTCCATGGATTCCATAAGTTTGGATGCCTTGATCAAATTTTCTAGCTGATCGTTCAACCCTTCGACTTTATCTTCCACTTTACTCTTCAACTTTTGGTCCAATACGTTGAACTCCTGTAGCCGTTTCATCACAGGGTGAAACTGTATCAGAGAAGTGGCTCCAGTATCCATCAAAGACGAATCATTGTAATTGTCTTTCAGCGCAGAAGACTCTTCTGATTTCAGCAATAAAAACATGGCAAGATTTAATGCTGTTGACGATTGGATCAAGGCCTTGGTCAGAAGGTACTTCTTTCCGAGAGGAGTCGCTCCGACAGCCTTTTGGTTGACATGATAAAAGTGGTTGTTGTGCGCGTGAGTAGGAATATGACAATGTATCAAGGCGACAGTACGTAAACCAATACACGCGCAAGGGTTGTTGGTTGTCAACAAGCGAGAATAAGGACATTAAAATTTGACCTCCTCGTAGGATTAAAAGACGACCACAATTAAAAAAATTGTTTTGCTTTCTTCTGGCATCACTTTTCTACCAGGGCATCATACGAAACATTTTTGTTTCTCTGCCCTAGTCTATCATGGATGCAGTCGTTGACACTGGATTGCCACCAACATTCAATAAGGAAATCATCAATATAATTCCAATGATTCGTAATTTCTTACCTCGGCTGTTTCACTGTCGTCGCCATCAAAGAGCGCTCCCGTAGCAACAGTGGTGCGATCGGTCAGATCCTGCACTGCCTCGGAGAAATGAGACAAAATCTGCAGCAATCCAGGATGCTGTTTTTCTATAAGTTTCCGCCTATCTTTGGAAGATAATTTGGACACATCTCGAATGGAAGAAATATTGCTGGTATTGCTGTTCTCTTTGGCGATGATGTTTGATTTCTTGGCCTTTTTTCCTTTGGGTTGTTCGTCATCATCATCTTCGTCATCATCATCATCATCATCATCTGACAACATGAAATCTTCTTCGTCCATATCTTCTAAACGAGCAGCCTGGACTTCTTTGGCGGCTTCTTCCTCGAGAAAAGCATCTTCTTCGTCTTGTCCGATTTCCAAATCTGCTGTATCACCATGATAATAGGTGGATTTTTTTCGTCCCCAATTACGCACGTCTTCTATTTCTTCTTCGTCGTCCTCATCCTGATCATCATCATCACTTTTATTGTCATCAGAAGAAGAATCAGTACTAGTAGTACCTCTCGCCGCCTGTCGCAGCAAGGGAGATTTGCCCTGACTGCCATCGTCGCCGCTACTATCATCATCATCATCATCATCATCGGAACTATCGCCTCCAACCCCTAGATCCATGACGGCTTCTTCCCCATCATTGCTGTCACTGTCATCATCACTTCGGTTGCCGTGATCTCGATCCAACTGTAGAAAATTTTCGTCTTCATCATTGTGGAATTGGTCGACCTTGTCGTACATGTTCTCGTCGTATTTTTTCGTCTTCGATTTCTGGGAGGCCTCTTCACGGAGTTGAGCATTTCGTTTGTAAATAGCCTTGTCGCCCGTCTTGGCGGTGTTTCGTTTCTTCCCCATGCTACTGCTGTTTTGTTGCTGTTTTGCTGAGTTGAAAGAAATAATGAAAGACCAGAGGCTGAGGGTACTAATGCAGCAAAACTCTGCTTGTTGTGTACTACTAGACTACTGGTAGTAGTACTGTAGTAGGTAGTACCAGGTAGTATTGAAGTGGGAGTTTGTAGATTCACAAAACACACAAAATGCAGAAAAATGAAATTGATTGGTTCTGGCAAACTCGTCAGTGCAGATCACCGAACAAAATCGAAAGATTTTGTTTGTTCACTGAACAAGTGTGAGCAACGAAAATGTGAGGAAAAAACCTGTCATAATAATGTTAATTGGAATCACACCGTCATGAAGAAAGAAAAAATAATGATGTGCATAGCATTAATATCCTACATGACAGCACTTACTACATGGATTATAATACTCTTTATATCATCGGCGGAAGCTTTTCAAGTTTGGCATATACCAGCGTCGACTTCCGACAGCAACCTCTGGAGTAGCTTCTTAGTCAACAACCCACACCACGAGCCAAAGGAAGCGGCAACAACGGCGCCAGTACTTACAGACCACGCTCCCTCCTGGGATGATCTTCGAGCACAAATATTGAATACACCAACAGGATCCCGATTACAACACGAAGAATGCCTACAACGGAAACAGGGGCTCGGTCCACCTCATACCGATGCAAAAGTACGACTCTTTTCCGAAACCAACGAGAATGCTATCAGGGTCACCTTCTATCGCGATCAAGCAGCATGGTGTCCCTATTGTCAAAAGGTTTGGTTGTTCTTGGAACAAAAACAAATTCCTTACAAAGTCGAAAAAGTTCCATTGAATGCCTACGGTGACAAACCGGTTTGGTATTCTCGAAAAGTTGACGGAGGAAAGCTCCCAGCGATTGAAATGGATGGAATATTGTACACGGAAAGCATGGATATTATGACGCTCTTGGAAGACGCGTTTCCAACACATACGAGTATGATTCCGATCAAAATTGGCAGTCAGGAACGACAAGCTTTGGATGAACTGTTGGATCTCGAACAGGAATTGCAGCGTGCTTGGTTTTCTTTGGTGTTTTATCCTGTCAAAGATGATGCTTTGATAAAGGCTAATCAGACACTTTTAGAGACCTTGGAGAAAATGAATCGAGCTCTTGGTGATTCAGATGGTCCGTGGTTTCTCGGAGGCACCGACCCATCGCTGGTAGATATTTTATTCATTCCCATGGTGGAACGCATGATTCCATCCGTTCTTTACTGGAAAGGCTTCCATCTGATGCTCGCTACCGCCGAGTTGACCTATTTTCACAAGTGGCTGTCAGCTTGGGAAAAGCAACCACAATACCTGGCATCTCGTTCCGACTACTACACTCATATCATGGCCATTCCTTCGCAAAATGGTCCCGGATATATGATTCCAGCTGCCAAAGTAATTGCCAATCAACTCTCCGGATTGTCCGGTGCCTGGACCTTACCCTTAAACCTGAATAATAATACCTTGACGTTTTTTCCAGACCGCAACCCAAACAACGAGTCTTATACTCCGCGTCACGAGGCAGCGTACAAAGTCATTGAAAACCACGAACGGATAATAAAATTTGCTTGTCGAGGGGCAGGAGAACCGGGAAGACCATCATTTCACGCCCAGTTGGCAGATCCTTACGCCGAACCAAACGAAGAGTACGTGCCAGCGATGGATATATGTCTACGCCATGTAGTTCATGCTATGATTCATACTAGTGTAGATGCATCAACTGAGGCAGAACGATTGGCGAAACGGGACCTTTTGGGAAAGGCAGGGAATGATAGATTGCGGGAGAGTTGGACTGCTCATCTTGATGATGACGATCCATCGTTGGTGTATTACTGGAACGACGAGACTGGAGAAACGACCTGGACTCCACCTACGCAACAACTGGATACGTGTTTAACGTATCTACGAGATCGAGTAGGTGTTCCCAGGGATATGGGTCCAGCGGCAGCAATGGAACTTCGGGCCCATTTGAATTGGGCCATTGACCTAATGAAGGGCTGAAGACGAGGATGGATCACAGTTGTTCACAGAAAATTGATTTCCTTGTTG
>Ga0100398_1003047_pt1 | contig 13766 bp, 8 predicted proteins | sample CryGeymeta201522_FD_81568 | JGI IMG/M metagenome (GOLD analysis project Ga0100398, IMG submission 81568) | Groundwater microbial communities from Crystal Geyser aquifers in Utah, USA - Crystal Geyser metaG 2015-22 | ecosystem: Environmental > Aquatic > Deep subsurface > Groundwater | place: USA... | reverse complement strand
TTCATCAATAGCCCGCAATACGAGAGGATATTCCTCATGCACACCCAAAGCATGACTGTATGGATTGATTGGAGAACCCATGAGTTCTGAACTTTTTCGCGCCGCGTAACACACAAATCCTGAAATGAAATCATGATGCAAACTTACGCTACATTGTCTATGCTTGGAAAGACTGTCCAGACGACTCGTGGCTTGCCTTGCTCCAGTATTTTTAGAATGCGTCGTAGAAATCTCCTTTCAAATTCGAAAAAGTCGGGCGCCAACCATTTCAAAATGGGTATCCTGCGCAAGAGCTTTGGAAGCCACCACTTGTGCATCAACTTCGAAAAGTATTGTTCCAAACTAGCCACGTACGTTACATTGGCCCCACGTTTCAACATGGAATTGCCCGCCAGGGTCCATGAATCCGGGTCGAGCAAAGCGCTCGCCTCAAACAGAGTTGGTACGCTGCGATCAAATCCTGGTTCAAAGTTCACACCAGCAGGTCCGTAATGATTTTTCCAGTTGCCAACGTTGACACGACGATCAAAGTATCTTGTGCCCAAATGACCCGATCGAGTGGCATCGATCCCTGTCAACAGTGGCCAGTAGGCATATCCCGTAATGGAAGGAAAGGTTGCCATGACGTTGCGAATACGACAACCATTCTCCGCCAGTCGTTGAATTGCGGGTAGGTTACCAGCCTCTAGCTCTTGTTCCAGTATATCTGCTCTGAGGCCATCAATCAAAAAGACAGTTAAAAGATTGTCATTGCCGTTGCTACTGCTGCTACTGTGTGATGCTTGCGTTTGTTGCTTTAAAATTTGTAATGGAAGTGCGGGCGGTCGGTATCCTTGACTTTCTGCCAGAACTCGAAATACTAGGATGTATAATGAGTAGCATAACAGTACCAATAGTATGCCAGCTATCGTCAGCAGCTTTGGCTGTCGGATGGGTCTGTAGCGACTCATATGACGATAACTTCTTATGGAAGCTAGTGACACAGTAGCAACAGCTAGACCTCCGAAGATCATAGCACCCAAACGAAAGCCAGTAGACACCATGATACACAGCAGCAGGATAATCCAAAGCGATTGTCTATTTCCTCCTTTCATGATGGACGATGATACTTGCTGTAGTTCTTGTAACAACGGAGTTATCTCTGGTTCACTGATTATGTACTCGAATACTCCACGTGATACTGATATTTGTTATTATTTTAATGTACAAAGTACAAACGACGGACCAGTTGTAGTCTACCTGTTGATTTATTACAACATGTTGTGCTTCAATAAAAAGATAAAGAAGTGGGGCTGAAAAGGATAGTGGAGACCACCTGGGCTACGAAATGACTCTCATTATTTTGGAAGTGGGGAAAATGGCGCACTATGAGAAAATTACTAGTTTTAAACGGCTGACTGAGCTATTAGCCTACTGGTAGTAGTGGAATCGAAGAAACAATCAGTGAAAATTCCATTTCGCCTGCAAAAATAATGTCACACGGTTCACCGTCGTCGCTACACCACCTGCATTGGGCGGTTGCGCTTCTCTCGCGGAAAACCATCTTCTTGGCAGAATCTGGATTGGTTTTCTATCACACCAGATTTTATGAGCCACTATTCTAGTAGTAGTAGTAGCTCAGTGTGTTTGGCACCAGCGGTGCTTCCAATGCTGGTGTAGTCCCGAATAAGAGGTACGCAAGGCCAACATGCTATGCTCGTTCCGAAGATGAAAAAGTGAATTGATTATTGTTGGAATACTCCTGTTTGATGAGAAGAAGCTTTTTCCGGAAGTCTTCCCACCACCAGTTCTTGAATTAGACTAGCTACCAGGTAGCTAGTAGTAGACCTACCTGGTAGCTATCTACGGTAGAGACTAGCCTACCGTACTGCCAAGAAAATATGATTTTTTTTGAATTTGAAGGAAGCGTGTTGCCTGGCGCGCAGACGAAGCTTTATTTAGGAGATTTAACGGTTCCTAAAGTTTGAACTATCGAAAGCACAAAAAAAACCAACATGGTCTTGTCACATAAACTCAATTTAGACAATAGAATCACCACGATGTTCCGCCGCAAGCAACAACAACAACGACAAAACTATGCGTCGACTCCTCTAGATGCCCCTGGTAGCTTGCATGCTAGTCGCCGTTCCAATGTTGGCGCCAATGGCGATATTGATGAGCTCATTGAACAAGAGATCCGACGATACGAGGAGCTGTTTGAGTCTAACGACAATGCGTTTCCTTCACCGGCCGACGATGACACGCTCATGGATGGCTCCATTTACACATCTAACAATACACTTGCTCCTCCTGAAAGTCGTATGTTGCAGCAGCCTAGTCTTCAAGCACCCCTTCCACCGCATTTGCGAAATCAAGGACGTGCAAGTGCTCTTCCACCAAGGCTGTTTGGTGGCGCCGGTCACAGTGATCCAAGTAACGAAGAAGATTCCATGATGGAGTCGCTTTGGGGGCTTCCTGAGCCTAAACTTCCTATTGCGGCCACAAAAAAGGCGCCTACAAAACTCTTGAACTCTCGAGAATCAGCGGCAGCGCAAGCATGTGCCACAGAGAACCACAGGCCCACGGCGGCCATCACGAAGGGCAGCAACAACGAGAGCAAGTCTTCCTCCGTTTCTCCCGTTACCCCTGCCCACATCGACCAGATGGAAGCCAAAAAGAAAGAACAGAAAGTAACCCCTGTCGCCGATTCCAAACGAAGCCAGACAAAACGTTCCCTTTCTACGCGTCTCTTCGGAAAAGAAAAGACCACTACAGCAAGCACAAACATCCAGAAGAAGAAAATGATGGCCCCACTGCCTCACCAGCAGAGGATTCCATTCACTCCTTCTACCCGTCCAACGACCAAGACGGCCGCATCGACGGCAGCTCCTCCTCCGGCAAGCAATGCTACTTCAAAACTCAAATTCTTCTCTCGTGCCAAACTTTTTCATAACACTACTCCATCCGATAAAACGATTCCTCCCGTTAAATCCTCCAACAAAGGGCCCCAAAACCTGTTCTTGTCATCCAGAAAAATTCCCGCAAAAACGGTCCCTCCTATTACCATCAAACAACAACAGCCTCCACTAGCCACCCCTACTCGTCAGAACCATCATCTCGAACGTCCCCGACCTCCTTCACCTCCTCCCCCCTTTGATTGCTTTCAATATGAAACTCACTCCGTTGGATCCTATGCGTCGTCCCTTACCGAAGCCCTCGACGCCTGGTTTCAGACGAGCGCACCTCCCCAGATTATTGGTGGCAACCATCTTGTCAACCAGGTCGTGGAGGAATACGATGGCGGACTGTCACCTGCTAAAAGTAGTGACTCATTGGAGGAGCCAGCGAAAAGCGTACATATTGAATTTGATCTTCAAAATGACACGGATGACGAGCCTGCCATCACGGCTACTGTGAGCAAGGAAGATCCACCAGTTGAACGCTTGGAAGACGTAGCCTCTCCTCCCCTCAAAGACAAAGAACAAAAGGATGCGTTCTCTCACAATTCTGCACCTTCACTGGTCCGTCCCACAGTTGAAGAACAACAGCAAGACATCAGTGAAGCAACGGATCACGAAAATGACGACAATGTGGCCGCCAAGGCTTTGATTCGTGACTTGGCGGCCATTGTAACTGTCAATGATGGCGGAAAGAAGCAAAAGGAGGAAACATGTCACCAAGAAGAAGAAAACGAGATTGTCAGAGATAATAGTGTAAGTCATGCAGCTGACAGGCAAATTGAGAAAGTTTCGGGATTGCAACACAAAACATCGTGTCCTCAAGAACACATCACAGAGGCGGGCGTCAAGCGAAACTTATTTGGGACCAACAACGGCGATTCCAGAGTAAGGGTTGCCAAGACTTCTGCACAGCAGCCAGCTTTTCTCGAGAAAAAGGGAACGGCAGTCCACACACAATATAAACCCGAAGATAAAATGACCTCTGCTCCCGTCGTAGCTCCTACCCCCAGTCAAACCAAGCAGAAGTCGTCTAAGTTTAAGAAATTCTTGACCAAACTGGCAGGTAAACCTTCTGCCAACTTTAAGAAGAGCAAGGAAAATGATCAAGAGTGGCTCGAAAATGAACTCCTCAAAGCTGCAAAACTAGAATCGGAGCGGCTACAACTGGAAGAAGCACGAAGGAGACTAGCCATGGAAGAAAAGGAAATGTTGGAATTACGCAAGTTGAAGGAAGCAGAGAGCCACCAGAGCAGTACAAGTGACACTGGCAGCAGCAGTGACGAGTTGGAATTGAACCCAGCCAAGCCTCGATTCTTTAGCTTGCTCTCAGGATCCATGGTTGCCGAAGAAGGAGCCGATGCTACCACTGATATCACGGAATTCCCTACTCCCTCTCCACCGTTGAAAGGGCGCACACAGCATCAATTGAAGGAAGCGTTACCTTTATGAAAGCCTTTTACCAACAACCCGACCGCCACCCGATTCACATTGTCTGTTTGGTGTGTGTCGAACAGAATTGTGCATTTGGAAACAGGTGTCATTGTCCTACATATGATTAGCTGTGTCCGTATCAGTGTTTTAGAAGGAAAAAAGGTTGGATGACGAGCTGTTCCAGATGGGTGGTGGTAATCATATTGCTTCGTTGAACCCTTGCCAATCATTTCATTTGCATACGATAGAAGAAACAAAAGCGACCTCGGCTATGGATGATCGCTTTTTCTGCTTTAAATAATTGAATTAACAGCAATTTAGAAAAAGCCATACTTCTTCATCTCATCACAGAAATCGAAAGCGCTCCTTGTCTGCTGAGGGCCTTGGTGACTCTGTCTTATCGTCAGGACGAAACAAAAGTGTTCGATATCCATTTTCCTCGGCAATCTCACAGTTTTTAGCATCATCATCGACTAGAAGCGTAGTCGCTTTGGTAATCAAAGGAGGTTGTGTCACAATGGGAGTTTCGCTAGCTTGTCCATCCGTCTCTTTTTCTACGCTCGGTGTCCCTCCTGCGGCAGCAGCAGTAGCTACAGCGGTCTGATGATTGTCAGAGATTTCTTTGTTGAGTCCTTGTATGGCCAGTAATAACTGACTTAATTTGCCGCGTGTATGACCTTCGACCGAATCATCCCCGCCATAGACTGGAATATTGGGAACTGCAGATTTACTGCTCTCCGCTGTTGTGCCATCATTCTCGGTCGCTGCTTCACCGCTATTCCCACGGGATAATGTTGGATATCCCAAGGCTTCTTGCAAGACTTGCCGTATCAGATCCTTCTGCGTCGAAAAGGTAGCAACGGCAACATGAATATCCCGTTCCAAGCAGTTTCGTATGAGACATTTCATATCCGGTCGTACGTGTGGTACCAAGTCGGATGCCGAACCTTCCCATTTGCCACCCGTATGAATGTCCAAAATGGACTTGTCGAAATCAAAGGCTACCAGTACAATGTTTTCGTCCTGTATACGTTTCATCATGGACTCGCACGAAAATGGATCTCGTGGGAGTGGTTCTTCGTCGCTGCCCGCAATCATGGCAATGAGACCCATAGCAGCTGGTTCATCTGCTACTGGTTCGGTTGTTGCCTTAGCTGTCTGTGCATTTTCAGGTATCACATCGTGATTCTCTATTGCAACAGCCTGCTGCGGATGCTGTGATTCTTCTTTTTCGTTATCAGCAGCGATCGGACCATTTCCAGAATCATGAAAGCTATGAGCAATGATGATAGGTTTCTCATTTGAATTCACCTCATTGTCATTGTTGTTCTTAATTTCAATATTATTATTTGGCATTTCATCTTGCTTGTGAACATCTTGCAATACATTGTTTATAACATCTCGGGTCGTTTCTTGTGGCGGTAGTGTTTTTAGATTCATCTGACCTAAAGTAGTTGCAGTAGTAGTAGTTGTTGTTGTACTACTGCCAGCGTGCTTCCCTTTTCGAAATTGTTTTTTGGGAGGACGGTGTCCCAAATGAAGGGCGTACTTTTCGCCTCCCCGACGATGAAAGGGCACATGTTTGGGATGCAACAAGGGTTTACTACCATCGTGGTTGGCCAAATCTACGTGATACAGTTCTCGCGATTGTATCAGCATACAAGCACAAACCGTCATGGCACCACACATGAAAAAAGCACGACGATTCTCGGACCGTCGGCTGTCACTATTACTATTATTATTATACCGCGACTCTAATCCGGCCTTGCTATAAGTCAGATTCCGTTGACTGTTTCGAGAATGAAAATTGTACATGTTACTATTGTTTTGCATACTAGCTTGCTTGTAGTCTTAGGTTTTGACGATAGCTTTGTTTGTGGCAAAGAAATCTTTGGAACTCACTAATACGTGTACTACTCTAGGTGCTAGCTAGTAGACATTTTAAAGAAGGATATTTTTTGTTTTCCTTGCCTAATCATAAAAATAATTTCTTTCTTTGTATGGTTTCGTCAAAATTACCTTTATCCCTAACAGTCATTCGAAAGAAGGTCATTCGAGATATTCTGGATATCTTGCTTGAATTTTTTTCTCGCCCTACAATAATTAATTAACAACGAACATTATTATTGTTACCTAGTTTTTGATTCAAGTATCACGATACAAGATCATGAATCTTGGAAGAGCCGATAAACCAGGTCATATAAGTTCATTTCGCAACACACAAACACACTTTCACTTTCAATCTCACATCTCGCCATATCACCACCATAATCAATAATCATCATCATGTCGTTATCAGAATTGAAATTTGAAGCCTGTCATGGTCCTATTATTGGAGAAGCTACCGAGACGGAAGTGATTGTCTGGTACAGGGACGAAAACGGTATCCGCAATCCTCCCGTCTTTTCCTATTGGTTCAAACCCGACAAGTCGGATAGGAAAGAAGAAACCATTGACGTCGATAAATTTATTGATTATACTGGCAAGACAGCTATCTTGGGATTAACACCAGCCACCCAGTATCATTATGAGATTGGAAACGTCTCGGGGACCTTTACAACAGCAGGTTCCAAAGCTTGTTCCTTTGTCTTTGGTTCTTGCATTGGAGGACAAGGCTATGGTCGGTACACACCTGACCACGAAGATGGTGAAGGATTTCCTATTTTTCATGCCATGAAGGCGTTGCAGCCGGATTTTGTCCAAATCCAGGGTGATTTTGTTTACGCGGACAATGCCATTGAAAAGGTGAGCACCGGTCCATTTAACAAGGGATGCACGTACTTGACTCCAGGAGGAGTAGATGCTTTGCCAGTGGCCAAAGACATGGGAACCTTTCGAGCGCGATACAAATACAATTTGGAAGATAAGGCACTGATTACTTTTTTGCAAAATACTATTGTTTACAATACCTGGGATGATCATGGTAAGAGTCTTGCATGATGGTTCTTTAAATTATTACTTATGTATTTACCCTCTCGCTCATACACACTCTTTTACAAATTAAACCTTTTATTAGAAATCTTTGACGATTTTGGACAGAATCGATTAAAGAAACAAGGTGAAGAGGTCTTATTTGCCTGTGGAGAAGCCGTCTTTCACGAGTATTGGCCGCTCGTAGGTCCCGAAGAAGAACCGGGTCGGATTTATAGATCCATGACGTGGGGTCCACATGTAGAAATGTTTATATTAGATACAAGAACCTACCGTGATGTTCATACGCCTGATGAAAATGACGCCACTGCTACTCCCACCATGAACCACATTCTGGGTGAAACACAAAAGGAATGGCTCCTGGAAGGATTGAAAAAATCAACACGAACTTGGAAGTTCATTGCGACGTCGGTACCTATATCGTATCCCACAGGTTGGCCACGACCCGAAGAGACTGGGTACGATGGCTGGAGCGATGGCAATGACGGCGAATGTTCAGGACCAGAGGTTGAATTGATGGATATCTTTCGATGCATCAAAGACAACAATCTTTTGAATGTGATTTTTTTGTCAGGCGATGTCCACTTTCCATTTTGCATCAGCTATGATCCCTTTGAAGATGGGTCTCCATTGGTGTACGAACTCGGAGCCACACCATTTCATGCTCTCTGTTTGCCTCCACCCGAACGAGGACCCGACACCTCCTTTCATCCCAATGTCTTGTTTTCAGACGGAAAGTTAGCCGACCAAAGCTTTTTGAATTTTGGGCATGTTGAGATTGATGAAAGTGGCGATTTTGTCTTCAACATTCGAGACAAGAAGGGGAAGAGCATGTACGAGCTCAAACTTCAACCGAAATGAGTTTGTCGGGTAAATAATGACGAACAGCTGATGATAAAAAAGAGAGGCACTGATAGATCAAACAAATAATGAAAAGATGCAAAGGTTGTGTTATTTTTGGTATTTCAAACTACAATCTATTTTGTTTGCATTTGTTATTTATTTGTCATTATTCTTCACTCAAGCCAGTCCCCAGCATGTCATTTCAGTCCTGAGAGTTGGGACGCCCACGGGGAAAGCACATGTCCTGGAGAAATATAGCCTTGGATCCATCTTTCCACGTTGTTTTTTCGGAAAACTTACTCAGACCTCCAAAACCTGTCTTGAAGCTTGGATGTGTCACCTCGTATCCCGTAGCGCTGGCAAGTTCAGCGCAGGCATGACTTTTGCCGTCTAGAAGAATTTGAAACATTTCGCGAGTCTTTTTATTCTTCATCGTTCCCATAATGATATCCTGAATTTCTTTGTTGCTTTTGGGTTCCACGGCAGCGCGTCCCACCGTTTCGATAGCCTTCTCGGTCAACTTCATGGTGTTACCATCGGGGTACTCGACAAATCCTTTGCGCTTGCAAGTTCCACACATAGTCTTGAAGCTCGACTCGTTCTTCATGTCGGCCATTTGCATAACACTTTTACGATCGACGACTAGTTGACCCAGCGAAGCAAAATGAGCGAGAGCTTTAAGGGTACGAACTTCAGCTGTTCCTCCGTTGGAACAGCCAGTCTTGGAGAGCAGTGAATGCCCCCCCTTGGCGACAGCCTTGGTTCTTTTCTTGTCCTGTTTAGTCATTCTCAGTGGTATGTGTTTTGATGCTTAATCTTTTTGACTCTTGCTCGAAATTGTTGATTTTATGGGCAAAAAAATCCTCGCATCTCCATTTCACTCACGCTCGACCGTGCACATCGGATGCAACGCACGATCGTGGAGACTTTGCTTAATCGTTGGAGTGGACGTTTTTTCTTCGCGCCGAAGATCAACAAATGTATTACAAGATCCTAGCGCAGCTTTTAACGAGCTAGCCAACACATTTCTAGTGCTTTCGGTAATTTTCAGCGTTGTAATTCTTTCTTATGGAGGCTCTACGCTACATAAGACTATTAATTACTCGTTCCCAACAAGATGGGATAGTGGAAGCATATTTCTTTGACCAATCGACGACTTGAATTTGAAGGTTTGGTTGTACTGCTGCCGCTGTTGATACTATCAGTCGTGAACATTTCAAAAATCCGCCCTGTTCCTGCTTCAAATCGACAAGCGCAAAATTCTAAGAGCAAATTTTGACCCCGGTGTCGACTGTAACCTTGAACAGCTTTCAACAAATGTCGCGTATTCTTGCTGTTCCAAAGACAATTGCCAAAATAAAGCCGTGTTAGGCTTACACAGTGGGGCGATGCTGACAAACTTGTGAGTGTTTGAGCAGGAACTGCAACTGCAATTTGCGATGGATTCTTCTCCTCAAGGAGCAGTGGATCGTAGCATATTTTGAGCGTATGCAGATGTGATGACTCTTGTTCGGCAAGCTTGGAAAAAAGAGTTTCGAGCATATTGGTCTCGACTATATCCTTCAGCAACAAAATGTGCGTGGTAGCATCTCTGGCTAAGGCATCTCCCAAATTTTGCTCATCCAGTTTGTCCATATCTTGGAACAGAGCACCATCCATAGCCAAATGTCGCAATTTGAATTTGTGTTTGCTGCTCTTGAAAGACTCGCATAGAAGATCAGAATCTCCTACTGTAAACATTTTAACACTGCAATCTTGTCGCCCCTTCTTATTGACCTGTGTAGCTTTTTCAAGGCTTCTCAAATAAGTTAGTTCCTTTTTGTTGTAAAAGATATCAGAGTTGACAGTAAATATTACTACTTCTTGTAAGGTAGCACTATTTGTGATCCATTGGACTAGTCGGTTGACCAATGCCTTGGGAACACTAGCTCTGGGCGTGACGAATTCGAGCTTTTCTACAGATTTCGTATAGTTGGGATGATTGGTTAGAAGATCTACCAAAGGTGCAAAACTCTGGGCGTCACCACTCATGTACCACGACACGATCTGAATTCTCTCTTGAGAATAGTCCTGCTGCTGGGTTTCGCGCGACGGTAGTGTCGGAGACATCTTAAAGTAGATTTCAAAGCTAGAATGCCCAATAAGTTAAGGAACAACGGCTTAAGATTATGTTCGGACAAATGGAAAAGTTTTTGATTTTTTTAGAAGTGATAGAAAGATGTCTCTCGTGAAATTTCGCAACCTGCACTCTAATCAGTAATTTTTGGGAACACAGTACTAGCTAAGTAGTAGTAAGCAGGGAGTATTCGAGTACCGTAGTGCAGTAGTAGTCTGGCTACTACTACTACTACTCTAGTAGTAGGTCTAAAACGATGCCTTGTAAAAAATCCGCAACACCCCGCCTAGCTCGAGCTCTACTCCGTAATAATACGTAGACACACTTTGGTGGTACTCGGGGTAGCTCCTACTGGTAGTATTCGTTGTACTCCAGATAAGTAGCCAGCTAGCTACTGCAAAAAGAAGACCTACAGCTCATGAAGACCTAAAAGCTTGTAAATGCAAGCTGTGAATGAAAGCAGAATATGTAGAATACCAGCAAACGGACAAGAATGAAGTCATTCGGAAAAGTTTATGAACTGGAAAGGTCGGACCTAAGCATAAGCAGGACCGTTGCATGGTTACGACCATCGACCAAACCATCAGAAAGTGTGCTTCATCGGTTTTGCAATGCATATGCATTTCAATCTGCAGAAGTGTATTCAACAAAGTGGATAATGGACAGACACAACGGAACTGGAAAAAAATCTAGAAGTTACCTTTGTACTGGTACATATCTTGAGAAGAGAAGATAGCAAGTTTTGCACCTTTACAAGAAATGTATTATTTGTTTAACCATTATTACACTTTTAACCAGTGTGCGCAGATTCAATTTATACTAATGCAACCTTTTTTAACTGTCAAGATTCTGGCATAAAGTGAACCCTTCCAGTTCCGCACATGTAATTTCGTCGCTGCTTCCCAAATCAGCTTCTGACACTTATTATTTATTATAGAATATGTATTTGTAAAATCACTGTATGCAACGACATGTAGTGTGTAGTGGAGCATGGGAATATATTCCCCCTAATTTACAGGAGAGAGAAAATATTACGATGGCACTGTGCTCCTCCCTCAGTGGAATGATCGCGGCGAAGTGGAACCATGGGAACATTTGGGCTGCCACTTGATTGAGTATTCCTCGTTTTCTGCTGGTGTTGTCTTTCGTACGATGATGGAAAGGAAGAGACACTGTCATCTGAAGAACTCCTTTGTGTGGCAATAACCAAGTGTGATGCTGGTTCGGCCGCTGATAAGAGACTGTGCATGTGGTGTTGTACTTCTTCGCTGATTCTCTCATCACTCAGCAGACTGCGCCTGGTTTGAATAAATTGAGATCGGCACTTTTGCCAATTGCGCCACGGTAACGGAGCTGTTGCTGTTGTTCTGTCTACGAGGTCCATGCTGGAAGATGCTTCGCTGAATTGTGAAACTGTAAATGCATTTTATTTACTAGTCTACTTTAAACTTTAAAAGCTTCTTGTAATAAGCAGTTTGATTCCACTTCTTTTCTCTACTCTAGTAGTAGTAGGTACTAGCTAGTTGTCTACAACGAACATTCGAAAATCGAGAAGTCTTCATCTCAGCCCAAGATTTTTTTGGCCGGTCAACCCTGACTCACTGCATAAATAAATCAACAAATCGATTGGTCAAAATCAGTGCACTAAAGGACATAAAATCTTAGTTTTCACTCCGAAAGAAATACCATGTACCGGTACCGGTATGCCCTCTTTTGGTCAGACACACTTCAACGCAATTCGATGAAGGACTAGGAGTACCTAGTGATAGTAGTCTACTGTGATCCAGTAGTAGTACTGCTATGTTACCTGGTACTCACGCGAAAAGATCATGTTTTGTTGTCGCTTTCTGTCAAACCAGCTACCTGGTACGTACTTACCAGATAGACTCCTCTAGCTTCTACCATGTACCTGGTACACCGCTTTAGCAGTACTACCTACCACTAGTAATAGTAGCCACTAGTAGTCGTCGTAGGTACCGGTACTCAGCAACCATGGTATGGCACTTTTTGAGTAGACTACCGGTACCTGGTACCTGGTAGGTAGTAGTAGCACCTTCCTGGTTGGAGGACTACTAGTATTGTAAGATTTTTACCAGATTTCGTTCACAAAGATCCAGTGGTAAAATTGGCTCTACTACTACCAGGGTACTAGTAGTACTACTACTACCGGTACCGGTAGTAGTAGGCAGTCCCGTCGTGGTGGTAGCTACCGTTGTACCAGGTACTAACGTTCAACTTACTAGGTTCTACGGTACAGTATGAAATCCAGCAGCCTCAACAACAAAAACTACAATACGAAAATACTCCATGCACTACCTGGTACACTTGCAAGCAAGGGCATAATTAAAAAAAATTAACCTCAAGGGCATAATCAGAAAATAGGAAGACAACAATCAAGCCCCAAACACACACACCCGAGTTTGATGAGGTGCCAGCTTTTCAGATTGTTACCACTAAGGTAAACCTACTACCAGTAACTACCACCACCATACTACCGAAACTACAGAGTGGGGCGAGACCGGCAAATTCACCAGCAGTACATTCTCTTTCTGTGCATCACTCGTTCGCCAGCAGTGGTGGTAATTGTAGCGTGTAGCAACAAGAAGAAGATGAGGGCAGACGGAGCGGTTATCGTTGGCAATACGGTAGGCTTGGAATTTGATGCGGAGCAATTATAGCTTGCTTTCTTGGCGTCTATGTGTAGTGATGTCCACAACAGCGGGAGCGTTCAAATGGCGGTGGTGCACTTTCGTAGCGTTGGCGGAGGAGCAAGCTGAAGATCGATGGCGAAGGAACAAGCTGAAGGGCGATGGTGTAGCATTACCAACTACGGCAAAAAAAAGGATCCACAATTTTCTCTGATTAAAGCTATTCTCGCTATTCTACTCAAATGCGAGTACTAGTAGCTATTCGTAACGTAATGAGTGTGCTGTAGACCCACCAAATTGTTAATAATTGGAAAATTTCCACCACGTTACTAGTACTGGCTTGTAGTTCTACTACTAGAGCTAGAATAGCAGAAGGAGGGTTCTACTGCTTCTGTACTACTCGCCTGGCCTAGTAGTAGCTAGACTAGCTAGTACCAGGTACTACTACCAGTACTATCACTACTATCAGTACTATCAGTACTACCAGTAGCTACTCTACTACTAGCTACAGTAGCTACTACTACTAGTAGAGAGTAGTAGAGGAGTGGTAGTAGTAGTAGTAGTAGTAGTAGTACTACTAGTAGTAGTAGTGTACTACTCTAGCTAGCTAGAGTAGAGTATGGTACTATCAGCTCCTATCTTAGTAGCACGGCGGCGCGAAGATGGCAGTACGTTTGCGCTCATTTAAAAACCCGCAAAATAATGGTGTGAGCAAAAAATGACTACGACGAGTAGACCTACACTACTATTATAGGTAAAATGAGACCAATGTCTCATTTCCACAGTTGTGGTAGTGTATCCCTATAGTGAAACAGTAGGGTTACCTATACTGACAAATTTTGGAGTAGTATGAAGTCA
>Ga0100398_1003045_pt1 | contig 13770 bp, 8 predicted proteins | sample CryGeymeta201522_FD_81568 | JGI IMG/M metagenome (GOLD analysis project Ga0100398, IMG submission 81568) | Groundwater microbial communities from Crystal Geyser aquifers in Utah, USA - Crystal Geyser metaG 2015-22 | ecosystem: Environmental > Aquatic > Deep subsurface > Groundwater | place: USA... | reverse complement strand
CACTTCCTGCACTAGCGCACCTGCTACTCCAGTCGTGGCGGGGTGTGTGAGGATTTATATATTACACATTATCTGACCCCATTGCGGGGTGCTCTTTTGGCTCAGAGGCATTATCTTCAGACATTTGTTTTTGGATGTTGGATGTTGTCGTCGATGTTCAACAAAAATAATAATGTTGTCATTGTAGTTGGTAGTCGCACACTACTTCCCTGTGACATGATTCTTTTCATTATTCTTTTCTGATGCGCGTAAAAAACGGCAAAACGAAACAATGGCATTTGTACCTGTCGTGAGCGCCGATGTGGCTGCGTGGCTGGCACGTCAAAAGCAGAACGGTTGATGCAACAGTGAGGTAGAAGTTCTGTGAACACTGGATCAAGTGGCCAGGGGAAGTGGGCTTGTTCAGGAGTAGAGCAGCAAAATGGCGACTTTGGTAGCTGCCGCTGCGCTGCGCTGCGATCGGTTGCTGGTTGAAATTTAGCACTATTTTTTTTTTTCCACCTTCAAATCTTCGTCTTGAATGGAAAAGCAAAGTCCCTACTTCGTTTTAAAAGTTCAATACTCTTACAAAATAATAATATAAATGAATTCTCTACTAGTAGTAATTCAGTTTACACAAGCAAGTCCACAAGAATTATCTGATTGTTGCCTTATCAATTTAAGTCATCAGTAGTGTTTTACGGTGTACCCTTCCATAGAGTTTAAGCCAGATTGAATTGATGAAATAGAGCAAGTACTCGAGTCATCGTCGTGTGACCCGATTTTTACCACTGATCGTGGTGAGCGATTACTATGGACCGAAGGGGACTTGCGGGCGGGCGAACTGGAAGGCTTCTTCTTTTCTGCTATTCGACGGATGCTACTATGCCTTCGCACCGTTTTGGATGCTTTAGGCTGTGTAACATTCTTGGTCTTCATACCGGAACGGTCGCTATTGTGTCTCATCCTGTACGTCCCAGCAGGTCGGTCATCATCGCCGTTGTCGCGGTCTAAGCTGACAACCTCCCTTTCATCGTACAATCCTTCTGCCAACCCAACAAGTCTCTCCATCAAGGAATTGTCACAACATAGTTCATCCATCAGTTCCAGTAGTGATTGTGTACAATGCAGGTACAAGTCTTTGCAACGAGCCTCAATATGACAAAACTTTTCACGTTCTAAGACCTCTTCTTCCATAATGCGAACAAGGGATTCGTACTTGGGCATGTCTTTATTCAAGGTCATGATCATTTGCTCTACAAGCGTAACTTCAATCTTTTGGAAACTTTTGAATTGATCGGCATATCCAAGGCGAAGTTCCTTCTTTTCTACCAACGCCAGATTACTCTTTCGAAGCTTGGCAATTGCTCCTTCCATCTCTTTTGCTTCCAAGCGCATCCTCTGATTGGACGACCTGTAGTGATCAATGCAATCCTCTGATTTCATGGCCTGCTCTTTGAGATTCTTCTTTTCCAGTTGGGCCCTTTTCTGTCTTGCCACGGCGGTCGCCTTGGCTTTGGCTTCCCGCATCAGTCTGGTGGTTTCTTCTTCCAAGTCAGCTAGCTGAGACACAGTACAGACTTCCACGACATCAAACTGCTTCTGAAGAGTATCGATATGATTCTGTAGTTTGAGAATCTCCTTTTTTTGCACTTCTAGCTCGTTGTCGCACTTAATGACCGCCTTCTTGTTCTCGACAACGGGGTTGGTTGATGCAGTCTTGAAGTCTCGGCAATCCTTGGAAATGTCGTGAAAGAGCGTAGCTGCGTTTTGCAATACTGGCTTGATGAGAAGCGCAGGGACTTTTGGGGGTAAGTCAGCTACTTGTGTCGCCAATGGTGGTGTACCTTCAATGCCCGCGTCAGTCTTCTTGTTGTGTTCGCCCATGAACTCGACTTTTTCGGATTCGTCCTCCATCTCCGTGCAAGTCGCAAAGCTGCTGGTGCTTTCTCCGAGAGCGTCCAGCTTCTTACTGGAGTGGAATATTCCGTGTTTGCTAGAAAGTCGAGTCTTCTTCCATTCTTCAAACTCGTTGTACTCTTCATCGTTGTCATTGAAAGAGTTATTCGACACCCAGCTCTTCCGGAGCTTGATCGTCTGGGCTGGGTATTCAGGACAGCCACCCAAGAATTCGTTAGGCCTGTGGACGACTCCTTGTGTTCGAAAGATAAGCGGGGGTTCGTCTTTTACTGTATACTGCCAGGATGGCGCATCCTCCATTTCGGTGCTGCCAAGAGACTTGACTTCCTGTTTCCTGGCCGATTCAGGTCTCTTTTCCTTTGGAGCATCATTAGAGAGGATGGCATAGTCATCTGTTTCCTCTTGCGTCACGTCGTTGTCAGGCTTAGCATTGACATCATCGTCTTCTTGGGTCTTCGCCACCTTTCCTGCAGCGTCGTTTGTTGGCACCTTGATAGCAGATCCCGCGGGAAATTCTACCTTTGCCTTCATAAAAGAATTATTATCTTTCCTATCTTTGTTGGACTCGGCGACAAGAGACTCGTCGTCACTGGAGCTCAACGACAATTCATCGTCGGTGCTCACGGTGAACTCGGAGGCATCGTCCGAATACAAGATCTGGTTGTTAAACGATACGCGACGCTCCAGAGTTGACATTGTAGAGAAATATGACACTTTGAGTTTGTGTGAGCTGCAAGGCTCTTCCGCGCAATTTAAATATCGCCGTGCAAATTTTGTGACTTTTGTCGTGTTTCTGACACCAGAGGCAAGCAGTCTTCTTCCGAATCTTTAGGCCTCTAGAGTCTTACAGTACATTGCGTAGTTTCGAACTTCTCAGTCGGGGCAAATGATTGGTTCCGAACATAGGTAATCGAAACGATTTCGCTACGTGCTACTGTACTGCTGCAAAGTTATGTAGTCGCTACAATAGGTAAACAGGTGTCATCAGATCAAGTTCTCGATTACTCTTTTCAACACATTGGGTCGATCTCAGTAATCCCAGCTAGAGTAGACCCTAGCTACTACTACAACTTCGTGTTGTTGAGAGCGAAAAAGGTACTCCGAGTAGGATATTATTGATCGATGAAATATGTAAGTGAAGGGTAGGGTTATCAAATTAAGCCCAGGTGGACTACGGCAGTTTACCTTGTCTCCTATTAGGGACTATGATGGGACTCAGGAGTTAGGTCATACTCTATTTAGGTCGTGTGCCTATGCCTGCTTCCTACTGAACCACTAGTTTTACTTCCTACCAGTGGTACTATTACCATAATATTCAATAATATCTATTTACTCAGTCTCCACACTAGCTTTTTACGTTATGGCCAGGGATGCGATGCGTTACGCTGTCGTAGGGGAGTCGTCTTGCCAGTTCGTCTTATTTAGCAGGAGGTCTAATTAAGTACTGTAGTACGTAGTACCGTAGGTACTAGTGTATCCATACACCTATTCTAGTAGTTACGGTAATACGAGAATATCCATATGTTTTTAGATGTACCTGGTAGATCGTGTCCACTTCCTACTAGTAGTAGCAAACATCAACTAACTATTCAGTTCTCGTATTCGATAGAAATTAACACACCCACAGAATCATGCTGCCGCACAGCAGCAAACAAAAGACACATCATGTTTGTCTATCTTCCTTTCTCAATCACCATCGTATGCATCGTCTTGGAGATGTGTCATAGCTTCACCACTTACACTAGCTCGAAGCTTTCTAAACCTGCCATTCTTTCGGCGGATCTGCTGGAAGCTTTACGCCAACAACCTACCAGTACCAGCAGAACTGACGAGAAACTAGATCTTGAAACAGACTTATACGATCCTAGCACAGGATTGCATTCCGAGGGAGTCTGGCATAATGCACTGGTTGGAATTGCATCTCTACAACAACCAGACCAACAACGACCGTCAGCTGACGCTTTGCGGCTTGCCGATTCGCTCTTTCGGTATTCCTGGGATCGAAAGTCGTTTTGCCGAAGAACGTGGAGCGGAAAGTGGGATCATTTGTCAATAGACTCCAATGCTCCGCCTGTGCAGGCTAATTATTATCGTGAATCTTCCGAGCATAGATGTGTGCAGCATGGTATGGCTCTGATCTTTTGGTCCAAACTTTGTGCCCTTGCCGAGGATACGAAATATAAAGATCAACAACGCATCATCGCATCCAGCTTTATCGATGAATTTTGGGACTCGGTGGTAAAAAGATGGACTACAATAAGTCGATCTCAGGGTGGAGGAACGACTCTCCGCCCGTCTGCCAGTGATGGGGAACCTGCATTGGGTTTGTTGGTGCCAGAGCCTTACTACAGAGCTGTAGACCAAGCTATTGCTGTGCTGGCGTGTTTGGAACTCTATAAATTGGTAAAAGACGAATGCGAACGACAGAAACTTGAAAACATTATCAAAACCACTACCACTGAGCTTCTCTCGGCTGAAGGGTTTGGCTATCACAATATCAACGAATCTCAAACGTACATAGGACTCGATCGAAATCGCAATTTTTGGCACGATGGATGGACCTTGTTAGCCTTAATCTGTGCCCGCGAATTTATCTGGCAAGGTTCTGAGGAAGGACAGGAAAAGCTGCAAGGTATGTGGAAGCAAATGATGCATCTGTACGGTCACGGAGAGACATACGAGTCAGATGACACTGGTTTTGATGGCACTGTTTGGCACTGGCCTAAACATCTCAAGACAGAGCCATCCAATGTAAGATACTGTGGCGACAGTGCACTCGCATTTGCTATTCAAAGGAATTTAGGTATGGTAAACAAGAAAGAGCGGGCAGATGGATTTTGGGACTTTCTCGATACGCTTCGACCAGAGGATTCTCGAGTGCTGTTATCGGTTGCAGATGCCTATCCTCAAGTTCGCCTTCATCCGAACACGGAACTTGCTGCGCTCTTGGTGTGGCCTTAAATTGACGAGAACGACTCTTTCGTGGCGGTTCCAGGTTCCAGGCATGAAATAAAGAAGAGCGAAGCGCTTTGGTAGTCATCACGAGGCGGAACAGATCGTTCTATTAGTCTCAAAGAGCGCACATCCGTTCCTAATGGAAGAACGACTGAATGTCGGGATTCTGGCACCTTTCAGCTTTTGCAAGACATGACGCTTCTTCTTTGCTTTCGTTTGATTTCTTCATCAGAACTCTTTTTCATGTCCTGCTATCCGACAATGGTATGGTACTAGTAAAAGTTAATTCAGCTTGCAATTAAAAAAAAAAAAAGAACTCAGAACGATAGATCTGATGAAAGTTTTATGCTAGATGCAAATTATGAAGCGTATTCCATTTTTGAAGTGTCCAAAATTGGCAAGGCCAGTGGTTGTCTTCCTCCTCATCGGCGTTGGGGGGCTTTCCAACGGACTAGTTTGGACAACGAATCCTACTACTGTCCATTTCTCTCGAACTATACATGAATTCACGTCCAAAACTCAACTTCACGATGCATCTGAGGGAGAACAAGAAAGTGAATTTGATTTCAAGCGAAGAATGGCCATGGTCAGGTCACTGCAGCATTCGTTTTACAAAAGCAATGAATTTTCTCAACCCGTGTTGGACGCATCAACCGGGATCATGCATGATTTGCCGATGTGGAGAGTGGAATGGACCGAATTACCAGGACGATCCAATATGCTGAATGTGCACGAACCCATGTACACCAACATGTTTGAGTCCATACTATACAACCAAGAAAAACCATTTTATTTCGGGCACCTTTACCAGCCGAGTTCCAACAATGATAGTCTCAAGACGTGGAGAGAAAGAATGGAAGAAGAGAACAAAACATCGGGGCAGCAATCTGCTGTGGTTGGGACCTTGATGCGGATAGCAGATTATCGCAGAATGGAAGACGGCCGCTTATTCCTGCTAGTTGAAGCCTTGGAGCGGTTTGTAGTGACAACTGTCAAGCAAGAATTACCCTATCACATTGCTAGTGTCCAGTTATTGCCAGACACCGAAGAGGTCGACCCTGAGCAATGGGTGGCTGAATGTACAGAAGGGAATATATGGGAGGCTAGGTCGTTGGCCCTGGCGGAGTCGTTTCAATGGTATCATCCATATGAATACGACGAGGCATTCAAGCTTCCAATCCCAAAGAAAAGTAACTTGAAAACATCTGACATCGGTGGATCCATGTTGACTCTCGTGGTTCCTTACGTTCCGCTGAGTAAGACAGTCGATCTTGCCAGCCAAATCAAGGATACTCCACTAGATTTGGAACCTTCGAGTGGTGTTCTTTTTGATGCTGAAGGCCAAACGTCAGGACAACAGGAGTCGATCACCGATGAAGAACCCTGCCTAGAATGCCAGCTATTACAAGGAAACATATTGGAAGGCCGTAAGAATGATCTAGACGACATCCAATTGGATGATTTAGAATATCGAGTTTGGCTTGAAATCAACAACTTTCTGAAGTCAACGAAAACGCCAGTCTCTCCTGTCTTATTAGGGCTGCTCCCTCCGCCTTCTTCCTCCTTTATATGGCCTTCAAACTTTCATTTACAGAAGATAGCTCACGATATTGAGAATTCTGACCTCAAACACAATTACGTCGAGGTTTCTCCGCTGCTTCCCAGCCATAGAAGACTGCGAAAATTATCATTTTCAGCAACGACACTGTTGGAAAACAAGCCAGGCATGGAGGGTCTGAAGCAACAGCTGCTAGAAATTGCCAGTACGAAAGATCGGTTGCTCCTGATCCTAGAAAAGTTGCAAGAGTATAATTCCAATTTCGTTTGGGGGGAGTTTGAATAGCGACGTTCGAAGTATTAAATTGACAGAGTTTATTTTGAAATTGGAAACTCGAACACAAAAAGTTTAAATCACAAGCAAAATCATATTATTGATGCAAATTTCTAGGGTTTACACAGGAAATAATGCCTCATCGAGCTTTTTGGGTAATGGCACTCACTGCGCCAATTATATCGTCAAATACCCCGTAAAATGGATAGGAGACTTGGAGCGTCGGTACGGGAGAACTCGAAAAGAATGCCTGGAGATCAGCCAAATTAGCGGCCTCCTCGGTCTGCTTCCACAGCAGCTCGTTTAGTCGTTCATAATAACCACGAAAATCTTCTTGGAAGTTCTCCTCGGCATCTTCAACATCTGCTAGTGTCTTTGCCGTCTTGAAATTCTTGACAGCAAATTGTGCAGAGCTTATGATGCGCTGTAAGAGCATCTCATGGCTGCCACGGTGTTCTGCAGCCAACTTCATCCTTGCTAGCTCTTGTTCAGCCGCATCGGATCGTCTACTGGTGGTCAATTCCTGAAGCTCAGAAGGAAGACCCATTCGGTCATTCACAGAGGTTTTGGGTAGGAAGTTTTCTTTGATTATCTTGAGGCGTTGTTCCTGCATTAGGCATTCCTGTGTGTATTCTGGTGAGCCAATATGGGACCGCTTTCTAGGAGTAACAGGCGACTTCTTACCAGCTTTAACAGCCTTTGCACGTTTGGTAGCAGCAACCTTCTTTTCGTTCTCGGCATCAGAAGCTCGTTTTTTCTGGGTAGCACTTCCAGTGGATGGCTTGTGTTTGTCAAAATACTGCGTAATGGCATTTTTGTCGTTGCCGATTTGGCTTGTTTCCGGTGCGGCGGGGCTAGGAGGAAATTCCTTCGAATCAGGTGATACCTGCTGCACTTTTCCTGAAGCATTCAAAGTACAGGTTGACACGTTGCCATTGTCGGGCGATCCTCCGAGTGGTTCAATCGGCGGTGTTCCAGGTGTGTTCTTGGGAGGGCTCCCCTTAAAAGGAACACCTTTGTTCTTGTCACTCTTGGAAGCTAATTTCGACTGGACGGAGGATTGAGGGACCACAGTGACCCCAGCTGTCACCAAGGGAGTCTGAAGAAACGGCGGGGTGTCCACGGTCTTCCTCTTTTTGGTTGTAGAAACTGTTACTGGCATGCCTTTTGCCTTAGTGGATATATCAGCTTTGTTGATCATAGTAGGCGGGGCAGGCGACGATGAAGGAGCGGCATCTTGACTTTCACTGCCAAACAGTTTTACGCTAGCTCCAGGAACTTGTGTAAGATTCGCGGGCTTTCTTGTCGTTCGCTCACTAGTGGTGGAAGTAGGCGGATGTGTCCAATTAGAAATGTCCGTTTTTGAGCGCGGACTGGGACAATTCAAGACTGTTTGGCTGGCAGCAGCAACAGATCTTGCCGCCATCGCCAACTTCTTCTGCTTCTTGGCCACTTTCAAGTGTCGGCAGAACCCCCAGAACCCCGTTTGCCGACAGCCTGGAGACGACAATACTTCTGGGTTGAGAGGTTTCATAGTAATTGTTCCTCGTTGGCCGACGCTATCATAAGTGGCAACAGCAGTGGCAACGAGGCCTACCGAACCAATCTTGGCGAGGCAAATCTTGCGACTAATTCTTTCAGCCTGAAGCAGAGGTAAAATTTCCAAGTTCTGAAGTCCTGGAAGTGATGTCATTTCCACCTTGGGTTGTCCATTATCTCCGTGACAGTATTGAATCAATGATCCCTATTTCGCGATGCACGGATATAAAAGTAAGCTTTCAATGCAAGAAATGTAAAAACGAAGCAAACAAAGCGAACGAAAAAGATGATAACATACATCGGAAACCTCTAGCAAGACGTATCCTGGGTCCATTGTCATTCCTGCCACGGAGACGACACTCTTGAGTTCCCCACGCTGCTGTCGACGGTGTGTGCGAGCAACAGCGCCCTCGGTACCTCCCAATGGCAAGGCCAATTCGGTGTGGTTGTACGGTGCTTGCACATTAGCCACGTCCAGCGGCACGATGGACATGTGGTTGTACTGAGTAGACCCTCCACAGCAAACAGAGAACCCACCGCAGACGCCCAAGGTATTTTCACTATTTGTGACATCACAAAAAGGAGGTCGCTTGGGACGATTCTTCAGAGGCAGCTTTTCTTGAGCCGTAGCAAACTTCTGGATGACACTGCGTTTTGAATGGTAGGGATGCTTGGGATTTCCACGGTGCTGTTCGTAGGACAGGTCCCAAACACGCAATTTTTGGTCATCTGACTTGCTAATTCCCTGCAGCAATCCATGACTGTCGTGTCGGAATTGCAATTGCGTGATTGTGTTACCATTGGTTTGGGTATCGTAAAGACAAATCCACTTGGCATCATCGTCGGAGCTATTTCTTCCGGGATCCAGAGGCGGTTCGAATTTCCATACGTGAATATTCTTGATGGCTTTGCCCGTAAAAAGTAAGTACTGTGGTGCTATCTTGGGAGTTCCGTTGCGAAGACGAGTACAGGCTCCAAAGCCTCTTAATTTGGCATCCGATCGACGAAAGACGGTCGTCAAATCCAGCAAGTCGGAAGGTTCAGGAAGTGCCCCGTCGTCGCCAATCAATTTGGCAGCAGCATAACGATCCAGGTATGCTTCCGCAGCTCCCAAATGCACTGCAACTAGCTCCATACTTCCTCGCAAGACTCCTGCAAAGCAATATTCCCCATCTTGGGCGACATCTACATCCATCAAGAGCGAGGTATGTACACCTTTGGCGTGGATTTGAGCCGCCACAGTTCCAAAGCGCTGATTCTCCTTGGACAAGACATACCGATTGCGTTTTCCTCCTGTCTTGGATTTGTAAGAAGCAGCGGCAAAGGACGACTGCAATTGATGTTTGCCCAAAGACGACGTGGAAGTGCCATCGGAATCATCTTCCGAGGACGACGAGTCCACATCAAACAAGCCATCCTCGAGAGATGATTTTTTGTTGTTGGCAGCGTCGTATTTGCCGAGCTTAATATGGGTGTGAAAGGTGCTCGTCAAATCAAAGAGCCGTAGAGTTCCATCGGAAAAGCATGCAATCAAGAGACGACCCGTAGGAGACAATGTCAATGCCGTACCTAGTGGAAAATATTGGTTGGTCAGTTTCAGTTTAAGTTTTGTTGAAGGGGGAGAGTTGAGTGCAGAAGAAAAAAGGGATTAAATAATGGTCATGGAGAGATAATGAAAAGTCCAGACAAAAAGGTTCTGCACGTACATTCTTCGTTGATAGGAAACTCCAAGACGTGATGCTTATCCTGCATCTTTTGCACGAAACCATCTGCCAGCGGGGGCAAATAATCGGCAGAAGAGGTAGGCCAATCGGTCAATCGTTTCTTTTTGGATTTCTTCTTGACAGCAATAGAAGTTACCTCAGCTTCTGTCGATGCTTTGTCGGCTGCTGTTGTAGATACTTTTGGTGGCGGCCTGTAAATTTGTGGTGCAGATGCAGATGTAGCAGCTACTGGAGCCGCAACACGTGAAGAAGAAGAGGCCGAGGAGCCTACCGTGCTATTCTTCTCCGACAATGATGATGATGCTGCGGATGCAAGCAGGCGAGGTGCTACCACGGCACTGGAAGGTGTCATTTTTTTGCGACCACGGCCACTCACAACGGGATGCAAAGTAATGCGAGAGCGAGATTTCTCCGAGGAATTCGCTGCAGTTAATGTACGGTTGACAGATGCGACTGATGAAGAGGCAGGTCGAAGTGGGATACTTGCTGACGAAGTACTGTCGCTGACTGAGAGATTGGTTATGTTGGATAGAAATGACGGCTGCAGAGGACGATCAGTCATGGTGCAAGTGATGTGAAGCTGGGTATTCTTAGTTTACGAATGCCAACCAGTTTCAAGGTCGGTGGCAGTCTGCAGAGAGACTTGGCGCCATTATTTTGAAGACAAGCAGGCCACACCAAAAAAATGGCGCACACATTGAGGTCAAGTGAGAGACTTTGCAGCTTCATACATGAATGAAGAAGTCACGAATGACGACAAACAAACAGAGAAAATCTTTGAGGTAGACTCTAACTAGTACTAGGCGCAACCACGAGCGAATGGTCTACCTGGTACCAGTACTAATAGCTACTAGTAGCATGATTGATGGTAGTTGTTGTTACTACTCGTAGTTTATCTGATAAGATTGGCAACATAGGTCGATCCATTTTCGCAATGCAGTTGGTGGCGTCACAGATAATACGTATTTTATCCCCAATGAGCTTTCCATCGACGACATTTCACCAGTCACTCACCTCTCCACTGATTCGCTCGGCACTCCCTGTCCTACTGGCATCAGCCAGTACCAGTCCTACAACATTATTTGATTCCAACGACGAGGAACCAGAATCAGAGCGACCACAGGAACAGCCAATCTCCACGCCTTGGGATCCAACGCAACCCGACACTCCCATTTTTTCCTCTGATGACATGTCACGGCAACCGTCTTTTTCCAGAGATATGAACAAATTCCAACAACTACTGGAATTGCCACGGCCTCGTGCCATTCTTTACATGACTTTGGCCATGGCCTTACATTTTGGTGGTTACGAATTTGTACGATCGGGAATGTTAGCTTTGTTTACCTCGCAGCAGTTGGGATTTCAGAATGCCGGGGCCTTTTCCTTGGCCATGGGTCTCGTCAGTCCCTTTTCGGTGCTCCTGTTGTGGGGATACGGTCAGGTCCTGCAAAACCGTGGACCCCGAGCCGCCTTACGAGAAACGACGGCACTGTCGTTGGTAGTTTTTGCCGTATCGTGCGTGGCGCTGAAAACAATTCAGGTTATAATGCCGGCCTCCCCGAATGGCAGTGCTAGCCTGCGCCTGATATCGCAAGCGTTGGTTGCTGTGGCGTTTGTCTATCAAAATTCATATGCCCACTTGCTGTATTCGTAAGTCACTAGTCGTTTTTTTCGGTGGCTGCAGGACGATACCATAAAATTGAGGTCTCACATTTCAAAAACAACATGCTTTATATAGACAACATTGGTCCTTTCTGTCAAGCGTCATGACACCAGAAGAAGGATCGATTTGGTTTGCGGCCATTGCCGGAATGTCATCTCTCATGTGCACTGTTACGGGCACCATGGTAAAGCCCCTGGTGAATTCGGTGGGATTAATTGGTACCATTGCCTGTAATTGTCTATTTCTGCTGGTCAGTCTGATGTGTGCAGATCGCGCCTATCGATTGTCAGAAGCACACGGCTTTAATCCAGCCGCACGGCACCTCAAAGAGTCCTCGAAAGCTGAAACAACTGATACTGATACAAACAGAGATGCAACACCTTCAAAGGTGGCTTCTTTAGCAGAAGTAGAAACGCCACCAGAGCCAAAAAGTCTTATATGGAAAGCCAGAGACTTGTTTCGACGGGTTCCAACATTAGGGGCGTTGTCCGTTGAAGTTTTGACCTTTCAATCCATGTCTGCCATTTTAAATATAGCCATGGTGACACAACTCAAAAATACCATGCCTCTGGATACGGATCGTGCGGCTTGGACGGGGCGGTTATATGCGGCAATAGCTGGTGTCAGTGGTGCCCTGCAATTTTTGGTCATTCCATTGTGGTTGAAACGAGTAGAGCCCCGGTTGGTGTGGAAATTGATGCCCATCATTCCATTTGTATTCACGGTGTATCAGAGCTTTCAAGGATCCAATCCTGCATTGAATATCCTGGCTATATCCTTTTTTGCCGCCAAGACAATGGACTACAGTATAAGGGGTGTTATTACAGAAATGGTTTATCAGCCTCTGAATTTCGATTCTCGATATTTGGGAAAAGAGATTATCGGTGTCTTTGGATCACGTTTCGGAAAGTCAGGGGTCAGCTTACTGCTGGGCTTCTTTCCGTATATCTTCCCTGAGTTTGGAATTTACCATTTATCGAAGCTTTCTGTCGTCGCTTCTTCCGGATGGCTGGTCTCTTCTTGGTTGCTGAGTGCCCTGGTGCCACGAAAAGTGGAAGCCCAACAGGCTTACTTGGAGCAACGGCGAACGATAATCTCCGGGACGACAGCGAAGCCGAAAAAAGACGGGGCTAAGGTAAACAAGAAGGACGTGTAGCTACTCATTCAAAGTAATACATGGCTGTTGCGAAGGAGAAATACTTGTATAGCTAGCTAGTGCAAGTCTCTAAGGAGAAAATTCAAAGGAAGATTCGTCACCGGCACCAGTCTTGCTCTCGTCTTCGTCCATTGGCCACGCGGGAGCAGGAGGACCTTTGCTCCGCGTGTGCATTCGTCGAGACTGACTCTGCAGGTGGGCTTGTGACTTCCGGGATCGTAATTCACGCAAGAAAGCCTTGGCCTCCTCCTTTTCGGGTCCAGGGTATTCCAACAAACGGGAGCAGAACAAGGCGGCAGTATCGTACTCACCATGATTCTTGTGGTAGGAAGCCAAAAAAAGCATCGCCTCCGCTTCAGGGGCTTCAACTGCAACTTGTTGGACAATGGAATCCAGAGTTACTCCATTGGCACCCACGCCACCAGCTCCGGGAGTAGAAGTTATCGACCGAGGTACTTGGGCATGTGGGTTGGTAACAAGATACCGCAACTCCAAATGACGAAGGTAACATTGGGCCGCTTGCTCCGCGTCTCCCTGTTGACGATAAAGTGTGGCCAGTTTCTGTGTTGCGATTCCCTCGGCATCTCCCTGTTGCACAGCTCTTTCGTAACTACGAATAGCGTCGTCGGTCCGGTGCAAAGCGAGGTAGCACAATCCCATGGCGCACCACATGCGAGCATCAAAAGGTCGCAGTGTCACAGCCTTACGATAATAATAAAGAGCATATAACGGCATATTGAGGAACTCGTAGGTCTGTCCCAGACCATACCAGGCTCGGTAGTCATGAGGTGCCAACTGCACTGCACGACGATATGACTCCATGGCAGCTGCGGTATTTTTCAATTCAATGTATTCGTGTCCCATAAGCGTCCAAGCACTCATGTAATGCTTGTCGAGTTTCAAGGCCCGTTGAAAATACAAGACCGCCTTGTGGCGTTGCTGTTTCAAGGAATAATAATTGCCCACCACGCAGCACGTCTCGGGTCGGTACTTGTCCACCTTG
>Ga0100398_1003024_pt1 | contig 13816 bp, 10 predicted proteins | sample CryGeymeta201522_FD_81568 | JGI IMG/M metagenome (GOLD analysis project Ga0100398, IMG submission 81568) | Groundwater microbial communities from Crystal Geyser aquifers in Utah, USA - Crystal Geyser metaG 2015-22 | ecosystem: Environmental > Aquatic > Deep subsurface > Groundwater | place: USA... | reverse complement strand
GGCATCTCCAATTCTGGCGCGGATGATGATGCCAGCGTTGATGCGGGCGTGGGCGGGATGTATTTCTGCGGGCATTCCTGTTCTCGCCTGGAAATCAGCATTGGTTCTGAGCTTGGGTTTGGGTTTAGGCTTGCTTCCTTTTCTAAAATCACCGTTTCGCCATATTCAGTTAAAAAGTGCATTCGAGGCTTATGATTGCACCAGGAAGGTTGTTGAAGCCTGGAACCTTTGCGATGAACCCGGAACTTCCAAACGAATAGCCTTCTCGGCTGGGTGGGACCGGATGATGGGCCACAACTGGCTCTGGTACCCGCTTCTCGGCCGGCGGCTTCAGAACGATCTGACGTACATTCCCATTTCCGCCGATGGGGGGATCCTCGAATACAGCGATTCTGATAAGACCGAACGGGAGGGAAATTTCACCGCCTGGCTCAAGCGCCTCCGGGAAAAGCAAATCGACACACTGGCGCTTTTTCCCCCCGATCCCCCCGAATTCAAATGGGCTTTGGAGCATCCTGAAATTTTCCAGCCCCTCGGCACAGCTTCTCCAACGCAGGTTTTCCGGATTCTCCCCTAAAATGGGGATTTCAACCGGATCTTTAAAAAAAGTGTATCATCTCAATAACTCGCGGAAACTTCGAAAGCACCGGAATGCGTCATTCTCGCGGGGCTTTTAGACGAGGGTCGGGAAAGAGCCTTCGCTCTACTTGTGAATTTGTAAAAATATCTTTCACTATCCGATGAGAGGGGTTGCGGATATACTTGGGTTGGCTGGTGTTTAATGAAAAATCTGCATCCCTCAACACATGAAAACAGCGCTGAATGTCATTCCGGCTTCACTCTCGTGGAGCTGGTGGTAGCATTTGGGCTGTTCACGCTTTTCTTTTCGGGCCTTTTCGCCCTTTATCGCGCCGGCTCCAATATGTTTCTTACGGGAAGTTGGAAGTTGAATAAGCAAAAAGAAGCCGAAAGGTTTCTCGCTCTCCTGAAATCCCGGCTTGAACAAGCATCGAATTTAACCCGGATCGACCCTGACCGCCCTTCCTCACAGCAAGTGGGCACGGCAATCGCTCCGATTTACATGATGGACAACCTTACTGTTACTCCTTCCGCCGCCCCTCTGAAACTGCTTCTTTTCACCGTTTCCAAACCCGATCTCTCGCATCCGAAAATCGCAGGATCCCAAGGTCTGCGCTTGGCTCACGCAATATGGCTTGTACCCCAGACCGTAGGATTTGGCGAGTTGCAACTTTTCGCTTCAAATCTTGCGTGCGCCAGCTTGACCTCTCCCCAAAACTTTCCTCCTGATGCTTCCAGCCTAGGTGGCGATTTTTCCGCTCCACCGTCCGCATTTCAATTGGGCCCAAATGAGTTCCAGGCAACGCTCGGAGACGTCGAAAGCGTGGGCGTCACTTGGGGAACAGCCAGTGGAACGGGTATTTCCGACGCCGGGAAAACCATCGGCCTCGTTGTGAATCTTCGCAATCCCAAGCATCGCGACACAAGCTTTTCGCAGACCGTCCAGTCACGCATCGCCCCAGACCTCCAGATCCACGCCTTCAAAAACTTGGGGGAATTTTGAAATGGCAGGCAAAATTGGGTTTACACTGACCGAGATCGTAATGGCAGTCGCGATCCTTGCCTTGTCCTTCCTTCCAATTATTGGGGTTATGGGCAGCTCGATCAAGGGAACCCAAAAGGACGAGGAAGTGATCAAAGCTGTTCATCTGGGCCAATCGCTTATGAACACCGCCATTCAGTTCCCATTCAACGAACTCGTCTCCAAAAAAGGCGTGGGGCCCGGTCCCGCTTGGTCTTTCGGCGGTCTGACTTCTTTCACATACACCACAACGTCAGGAAATCTGACTCTCGAACTTGGACCGATGAACGAAGGTCGCTTCAAGTTCAACTCCGAATTGGTAATTTCAGACGTTCCTGTCCAGTTTCAGGTGCCCTTGTACAACCCATCCGCAAAAGCTTCCGACACCTCCCCGGCCAACCCGGCCAAACCCGATCCGAGCAATTGGGGCTGGCAACCACCTATTTCCCTTCCCAAAACCCCGCTTTCAGGAGTTTATCATCGCTACCTTCTGACCGTCCGATGGGCTGACCCGTTGCATGGAAGCCATTTTTACAGCTTGGTCTCTTTTAAAGCCAAGCTTGAGGATTGACCTCATGATGACTGAAAACTACAAGCAATCACGCCAATCTACCGGCCGAAAACGTGGGTCTGCACTGGTTATGGCGCTTGTTTTCGCAGCTCTTCTCCTCCAGATGGCCCTCGCCTACAGCGGGATGCTCCGCAATAGCAAACCTCAAACGTTCCAAATCGAGGAATCCACAAAACTCGAACTCCTCGCACAAGGTTTGATCGACAAGGTAATTCTCAAATTCCAGCTATACCCCGCCGAATTCTACGCGGCATGGCAGGCGGCTCAACTGAATCATCCTGAATTTCTTGCCGACTACGTCCAAAACGATCCCAGCTTGCAATTGCCTGAGTTCATGGCCGCCAGCTCGTCGTTCAACGCGCAGAAGATTTCCGTGGCCATTGCAAGCATGGCCCTGCTTACCGACTCCCGCTGGAACCAGGAGGCACTGCGCATCGAAGCGATCGTGACCTACGTGAACCGGTTCGGGAAGATCGTCGACAAATCTGTTTTCAAAACCCTCACCATCAAACGAATGGTGGTCCGATAATTCGGAGGAAATGATGAAACCACCGTCCCTAAGCTTCTTCATTACGATAATCGTGGCCGCTCTTTCGGTCGCGGCTTTCGCTTCCGGGCCTGCGGCTCCGGTCATCGGAACCGTCGACCTCGCGGCCCTTCTGGTTTTCCATCCTGCAATGGCCGCCTACGATCCATTTAACCACGCTTTTCTGAAAAACAAGACCACCATGCAGCCCCAGGAAATCAATCGCCTGAACCAGAAAACCGATAAGCAGATTACCGACCTTCAGGAAAAGATCAAACCCCTCCAGGGAAGAATGAACGAGCTTAGATCCCGTTTCGACGAGGACCAACGCAAAACTCAAGGTGAACACGACAAGATTCTTCCCGGTTTATCCGGCGGTCGGGCATTCCAGGAAAATAATAAGTTTTCGATGAAAATGAACGCCCTTTCGGTGAAATTTACCAGCCAGATACGTGCTCTTCAAGTCCAGATCGATCAACTTCAGGCGTCCATTCAGGAAAATTTGTCTGGGGGGCCGGCTTCTCGTTACACATCCGCCGATGAAACCCAGCAACGGTTCGCCGACTTGTATGCTGAAATCCAGCGAATTACCCAACAGGCCGCCTCTGCAAAAGGGATATCCGTGGTTTTTGACTCTGGGTTTTCTCCGCCAGGCGGCTCTACTGCGGCATCCCGCGAACCCGACCTTCCATCGAATTTCGAATATGGCGAAATGCTCGGAATGAGCTTACCCCAGGGACTCGATCGTGACTCCGGCGCCGTTCAGGGCTTTTTCGAACTCCAGCGAAGCCGGGCCGAGGCCTGGTATCGAAATCGCTGCTCGATCTTGAGCCCATTTTCTGAACGCATCCAAACATCCTTTGTTGTGACTGGCGGAATCGACCTCACCGCCGAAGTAATGGCTGCGGTCCTCACCAAATACCGAATTGACTCAAAATTGCAAAATGCTGTTCTCCAGGCCGTCCACCATGGCAAGTAAACATCGGTACAGTTTCTTTTGAAACTAATGCCGAGGACGAAATCATAAGGGGAAATACGTATGGGAACCGAAAATGCTCTCAGGCCCTTCATTCCTCTGATCTATCTATTCCTCCTTATCGGAGTTGTCTCCCCATCGTTTGGGCTCGCCCTGGAATACAATCGTAACGGCGAAGCCTATCTCCTCCTTGGTGGGGGGCCTTATCAGGGTGTATACCGCCTCAGCGATCCCGCGGCGGAAAGTCTGAAACTCGGCTACCTCTACAACCCCAACGACACAATTGGAATCTCGGTTGACCTTTATCGAAACATCTACACCTTCTCCGAAAAAATAACACCGGGTTATTTAACCCTTTCCGGAGATATTCCCCGGCAAGTTGTTGACAACAGCGTCACCGCTGCGAAGGCTGATTTCGGATACCATAACTACATCCATTACGACCACCGGGGAGCCGGGGAAACCGCCAAACCCGTATACCGCACCGGGCCCGCAGGACGCGGAATTACGCGATATCAAGGAGGCACTTGGTCTGGCTTTACCTCCGGCGGCCCTGGAATCGGCATCTCCGCCCCTCCGGGGAATCCCCTTCCGATCATCAATGGCGTCCAGGACCCGATCTTTCCCGGAAGATCCTGGTATAGCATCCCGAACGGGGCTTGGTACTCCACTTGGCAGACCGGAACAACAAATGGTAGCAACGGAGGAACCTTTTACAAGGTTTTTCAGGACACCCTCCAAGGCCAGGCCCACAACTGGAAACTCAACTCCTGGAAAGACGGTTCCGGCGCTTATCCTGTCGAGGGGAACACCGTCGGAACCAGCTACGACACGCGCTGGTATCGACGGATTTATGCCGGTTGCCTTGACGGTTGCGGCGGCGCAAGCGGTAGCGGCTCCGGAAATGCCAAGCCGATGTTCACCAGCGTGGCTTTCATGCCTCCTATCGGCGGAAACCCATCCAGAACGTATTTCTATTCCCGCGAAGAAGATTCTAACGTTTACTCGGTAACTCTTGCAGTTGGCGCCGGTGGTCCCATTAACTACGTTTCGGCCGCCGGAAACTCTATCATTGGCTATCCCGGTGATGTGGGAACCCCTGTTTCCCGCGGAACTCGTTGGATTGCGGTTTCTCTGCGCGACAAGACAAGTGACTTCGTCTATTCGCTTGGCACCAAGGTGATCGGGGAGTGGTATCAACAGGTAACCTCGAGCCCCCCGCCGCCCGGCTTCACTATTGATGCGGTCACCGTTTCGAACCAATGGAACCAGCTGGGCGGAATCGTTTTCGCTTACGACAAATCCCAGGGAGCCATTTACAAATTCATCCGGAATGAGACCCAATCACCGCCTGTTTCCGCCATTGGCTTCGACACCCTCTCCCTCGGAAACGATATCGACGACATCAAATCGGACGGCTTCGGAAGTCTGTACTACGCCAAGACAATCGCTACTCCGGCGCAGGCCGATCCCAGAACATCCTTCAACATGGACGCCGACGTCATTGACGCGATTCCCGACTCGGTCTATCCCGCAATTACCTTCGGTCGGGCGATCTGCGCCCAGGAATTTCGGAAAACCGTCTTCGAACGCAGAATCACTGATGGCATGACATATTCGATTGGAAGCAAGAATCTTGGCTACAAGTATTACGCCAGATCCTTTATCATGCCCAGCGGTACATGGGCAACCCTTAAGACATCGCCATACTCCAATTTCGAGTCCAAAATGCTCGCAGCCGGTGGCGCTTGGCTGGGTTGGACCGTCGCCGGACCTCAGTATGTTGACACCCTCAGCCCGCCCAGTAAGACTGAATTGGCAACAATCAACGTCCCGACTCCGCCCAAGGTTCTTGCATTCCCTGGATACACCTCCCACCTTGACATCGTCGGCCCCTTCGATTCGGCATTCACGCCTGCGCCCACCGCCACCGGAACCAACCAGGGAATAAAGCTATTCCCCGCCGACACCGAACTCCTTCCGGGACGAAACTACTGGTACATGGTTGAGAACTACCCCCTGGATCCCCCTCTCGACCCCAACGAACAGACGGATTGGAACAACAATGGCTGGAAGGGTGGCTTTATTACCTCCATCACCAATCCCGCCCCCTCAGGAGACGACGGGAAGGTCTTCTACCGCTGGCGCCTGTGGACCGTGGCCTGGCTCGACATGGACCCCCAGGCAAAGCAAAGCGAATTGGTCGCAACTCCGGCCGCTGACCCGGAAATCCCCGGGCCGCCCGATTATCCCACCCCTTCCGGGGACATCGAATCCTTCCCAATGTATTCTCCCGTTGGCGGGAAGTACATCCTAACCTGCCAGGTCAGTTACGATTGGTTCGATTACGACGCCCTGCCGTTTGGCTCTATGTGTTCCGAACGTTTCACGGCACTGAGAAAGGGAACCCGGGCCGTCAGCATTGGAAAAGATGCCCAGATCGCCACGATCAAGGCCGATAGCCGCTTTTCATTCATGAACTGGGCTACAATGTCATCGTATCTCGATCGGATGATTCCCGACGATACCTGGGCCGCCATTCCCATTTCAGTCGCTTATGCTACCGGTCCCAGGCCGCTCGCCACTGAGACGGCTCTTGTCGAACGCTGTGACAATCGTAGCATGGCCAACGACAATTCCTATTGGGCCGACCACGAAACCGATGGCTACCACGGGGTTTTCGCCGGCAAGGATTACGGTTGGCGAATGGCTTTGGCTTCCCAGGCCAATCTCTTCTTCGACATAGAAAACATCCCCGATCCTTCATTGAACTATGTCGCCCAACGACTGCTCGACCCCCAAAGCCCGCTCTACGCAAACACCGAGCCCGGGTATGTTTTCCGCAACCTCAAAGGTGACCTGCGCTGGGAAGACTCTTTCGCCACCTTCGAGGGCTACATCGTAGCCACCATGCCCAGCAACGCATCCAAGCTCCAGCACATTTTCGGCGCCACCACCTGCCAGTCGACAGCCGCAACTTACAGCTTCGGCCTGATAGATTTGCCCAGCGATCCGCGATTTTACAACCTCGAGATCAAAGCCCGCAGGCGCTTTGCATTCAGGATGTGGCCCAAGAAAATCCTACCCGGTGGCGCTGAAGTCTGGGGTCGTCCTCAATTCTCGAAGAACTTCATCGAGATAGTGGCGCGAACCCAGATCCTGGCGATAGACCAAACCCCCCCAATACTCGACGAGCAGTTCACTGCACCCCGAAACCTTTTCGCTTTCACCGGGGATCAGCTTCAGCCAGGAATCGGGCCGGATGCCTTCAAGAATCCTGCAACCGTGCAGTTCGTCTATCGGGACAACAACCCCTGGGAAAACGGGCCCGACACCGACAACGGCCTGTCGATCGCCGATTCTGAATCAAACGAGGGCGCCAACAATATCACCGCCCGCGACCATCCGGGCGATTCACGCTACAACATGAAACCGGTATTCTCCAAAGCTCGCCGCTGGATCTACTTCTCCTATTCCACAAACAGCCCCGCCAGCCACAGCATTTCATTCGCCAGTGGAACTGAAAACTTCGATGAATTTTACAAAGCGGGTCGCGGTGCAAACCCGGGAACCTACTTGTCCCTTCGGAACCTGAATACCCCCAGTGGACCTTTCGGAACATTCGTTGATGTCACCGAATCCTACCTTGAAGCAAGCCTTGGAACCGCCCGGATCTGCTTCGGCTCGAACCAGAGCCGGACCGTTCCGCGAAACTACGCCAACAATACCCCCGGCTATCAGCCCTACCCATTCTACGTCCAGATGATGGATGGTTCCGGAAACCTCGCGACCTTCACCCCACTCAATCTCGTCATGAACGTCAGAGACAACATTCCTCCGATCCCTTGGGCCACCCTGCGGGATTTGAAAAATATCGATGACAGTGAGAGAGGCTTCCGGAATGAAAGAACTTTCCCCCAGTTCCTTCTCGCCACAGGAAAGACCGTCGCTACGGCCGGGCTGACTCTGGACAACAACTTCCTTGACCGGACCCCCGAATGGAAGGCCGATTCCGAAGGAAAAATCCCATCCACCAATCCTTCACTCTACCTCCTGAAATCCCTCGGATCCAATATCGTGAGCCCGTTTGCCGACGCTGATCTGACCAAGCAAATCAATGCCAAAATCCAGCCGAACTTCATGGAAGAGAATGTCGAGTTCGAGCTCTGGGCCGGGGTTTCCGACAACGCCGGAATCGCGACGAACACGGTTTCCATGCGCTTCTACAAACCTGACGAATCCGAAGACATTCTCACCGCCGATTCGAGCACGCGATGGCCACCGGTAAGCCCGGCCACCGGCTCCACAGTCGTCGGAATGTTCCGTGGAATCCCCGGCAACTTCCCGATAGCTTTCCCGGTAACGATGAGGGCTGAAGACTCCGCCCTCGATTGGACCTATTATGTCAACCCCACAACCCTCAGCCCTGACGAATGGACTACTAAATCCAAACTTCTCTTCCCACCCAACCCGGCTAAAGCGCCCAACGCCAGATCTGTCCTGACAACCATTCCTTTGTTCGAGACGAAATCTGTCGTCCGGATCCTGGATAAGAGCCTTCGCCAAAGAAATCCCTGAAAAGGACGGCTCGATGTCTATTCTGTTGCACTCCTGCTGCGGCCCCTGTCTTGGGGCCGCAGCTCCTGCCGTGAAGGCCGAAAATCCGGGCCAGGTGCTTGCGCTCTTTTGGGAAAATCCGAACATTCATCCTTACACCGAGTATTTCCAACGGCTTGTTTCCTTCAAAAAGATGGCCGCTTGCCTTGGGCTTGAGGTCTTCCCGGGAAAGCAAACCTATGGGTTGGCCGTCTTTATCAAGGCGTTGGGGGGAAACATCGAAAAGCCCGGTCGTTGCGCGGTCTGCTTCCGTATCAGGTTATCCGCGGCTGCCGAGGAAGCCAGAAGCCGTAATTTCGAGGCTTTTTCCACCACCCTGCTGGTCAGCCCTTACCAGGATCACGAACTGCTTCTGAAGGTCGGGTATGAAGTGTCTCGCGAAACTGGAATTCCGTTTGCTGACCCCGACCTTCGCCCCTATTTCAAGGAGACGTATGCTGCCGCCCGCCGCGAGAACCTCTACAGGCAGAAGTATTGCGGTTGCATTTTCAGCGAGTCGGAACGTTTCTCCAACGATCCCCGATGGACGCTTCCCGGCTTCTGAAATTCCTTATTTTCTCCACATTTAGGGTCGAAGAGTAAAGCATGCGTCAATTCTTTTGGACCTGCAGTTCCAATTTTCCTTCCGTTCGGGGCAGGAATGCCTTGAATAGCGCCCAGTCAGCGACCCCGTGGAAGACCGGGCAGAGCCGCTTTCGCTCCTGGCACATAAACTGCCCGCTTTTCATCTGGCTGGCTTTCGGCTTCTGCTTCTGCTTAAGCCTTTCGGCCCGCGCGATCGGCAAAGCGGCCGAAGTTGGTCTTCAGATCGGTCTCGGGCAAGGCATCCCCTCTATCACCCTGAGGGCGCCACAGGGCGCTTTTCTGATCAACTCCCGCGGGAAGACTGTCAAAATGATTCGCCCCGGAGAGGCGCTCGTTTTTGACCCTTCAGCTCGCCGGCGTCGCCCGAACAGTGATTCATTCATTGGGCAAACCATTCGGTTCCAACCAAGGGGAAATCTCTTCGAGGTTAACGGAAAGCCTTACCGTGGCTCAGCTCGGATCGCAATTTCTTCCAGGGGAGTGGATCTGGTTAACCTGATTGGTGTCGAGGATTACATCCGCGGAGTGGTTGGAGCGGAGGTCGGCTCGATGTCACCTGTCGAGACCCTTCGCGCTCAGGCGGTGATTGCACGTACCTATGCGATCGCGAACCGAGGGAAACACGGGAAAGGTGGGTTCGATTTGTGTTCAAACGAGCATTGCCAGGCATACGGAGGCGTGAAGGCAGAAAGACCTTCGACTGACGAAGCCGTCAGATTTACTCGTGGAATCATCATGATCAGCGATGGTATACCGATTTCCACTTTGTATCACGCAACCTGCGGAGGAATGACATCCGACAACGAAAAGGTTTTCGGCGGCAACCCTACCAAATACCTCCGCCGCGTGAAATGCCCTTTCTGCAAGGGCGGTTTAAATTACCGCTGGAATCGGCGAATTCCACCGGCCGACCTTGTCCGGGCACTTAATAACGATGGCCATTCATGCAATTCGGTTTTCAAAACACGTTTGGAATCTCCAGCCCCCCTGGATCGAGTCGAAAAAATGATTTTCTCTACCGATCGAGGGGAGTTTCCTGTAAAGGGAACAACTTTCCGGCGTTGGTTCAATCTTCCAAGCACGACATTCGCAATTTCAGATGCCGGCCGTAAGCTGGTCGCTCGCGGGGAAACCGCACTGACTGTCCCGGAGAGGTTTCAACCCCCCGACCTGATTCCTAAATCAGCTGGTCTGAGCCTTCTGGCGCTCCAGGGCAACAAAGACGAAATTCCCGAACAACTTCTCGTATTTAGTGGCACCGGCCTCCGTAGAGTTTCCCGCCCAAATACCGGTTGGATGGTTCTCGCATTCAAATCCGAAAAATCGAAACAAATCCAAGGAAAGAAAAATTCACTTCAACCGCCCTTTGCCGCACAAGTTCCAGCCCTTTCTGGTGATTTATCTTCCCTTGACAGGCATGAAATTGACAAGGTAGTCTTAAGCAAGACGTCCGGGGGATCCAGCCTTAACATAGTCGGGCGGGGTTATGGGCATCAGGTAGGCCTTTGCCAGTCAGGGGCCGTAGAACTGGGCAAACGGCGGTGGTCTTATCGTCAGATCTTGGCGTTCTATTATTCCCGGGTTGCCCTTAGAAAGTTGTCTTATTAAACTCGACCAGCGTGTCGATAGGAGACTGGAACAAAAATTCTGCCCTGGCGCGGTGGTGTTTTCTGCGCTCCGCACCGAGAAGGAGTGATTTTATGGGGTTGTTTACTTTCGGGAGCAGTAACACTGCACTTGGATTGGACATCGGGACATCCTCGGTTAAGGCTGTCCAACTCAAAAAAGCCCCGACTGGACCTGAGCTGATTGCCTATGCTATTGCCCCCCTTCCTCGCACCGCCGTCGAAGAAGGGAACATCAAAGATCCCCAGACCGTGGTGGCCGTGATCAAGGAAATGCTGAAGACTTCCAAGATCCGCCCCGAGCGCAACTTTGCCTCGATCTCCGGCCAGAACGTGATCATGCGCTTCACAAAGTTGCCCGTGATGACGCCTGACGAACTCGATCAAACTGTCAGAATCGAGGCGGAACAATATGTCCCCTACGCCATTGAAGAGGTCAGCATCACGCATGCCGTTCTCAACGAGATAACTGAAGAAGAGGGTGGGGGAAAATACTCCATCTTGCTTGTCGTCGCCCAGAAAGAGCTGGTCAACAGTTATCTCGAAGTTTTGAAGGGCTCCGGGGTACAGGCTGAAATCGTCGATGTTGACACTATTGCGGCGATCAATGCCCTGGAAAACTCCATCATGGAGACTGCCGGCTCGCAGGAAGGCGGTGAGGTGGTTGCGATCATCGATACCGGTGCGAGAACAACGAATATTTCCGTTTTGAAATCCGGAATCCTGATGTTCACTCGCAACATACCCATCGCCGGAAATCAGGTCACCCAGGCCCTCATGAAAATGAACCAGGAGTTCGACCAGGCTGAAGCCATCAAAATCCAGGAAGGCGAGGTCGCAATTGGCGACACCGGGGGAGATGAGGTCGCCGGGCTTGTTAAGGACACTGTCGAAGAGCTGGCTTCCGAGATCCGACGCTCCTTTGACTACTTCAAGGCTCAATCGCGCGAGCCGCTGATTCACAAAATCATTCTTTCGGGCGGCGGGGCCAACCTCAAGAGCTTCAACACATACCTGAGCAACGAGCTAGGGGTCGATGTTTCCATGGGAAACCCCCTGCAAGGGGTCAATGTGACCGTTCCGGAAACCGACATCCTCTACAACAACCTTCAACAGTTTACAGTGGCCATTGGATTGGCCCTGAGAGGGGTGGTGGACTGAAATATGATTAAAGTAAATCTCATCACGGTCAAACGGCGCAAGCCGATTCAGATCCCGTTTGCGGCGATCTTCCTCATGATCGCCCTCGCCGGAATCCTGGTGGGCTTCTACTTTGGCACCATTTGGATGGATAGCTACAAGACCGACAAAGTAGATGAAAAGAAAGGCCTCGAAGAAGAGGTCCGGAAAGACAAGGACAAACTCGAACAGCGCGACCGTCTTGACCAGGACAAACGCAACCTCGAACAGCAGATCGAGCAACTTAAGCAACTGTCAGGCGCGAACCTTCTTCAATGGTCTGAAGTTTTCAGTTCTCTTACAACCGTTGTCCCGGAAAAGACCGTGTGGATCACGAACCTTCGTATCGATTCCGATCGCCGAGTCCAGATAACGGGTTACGCCTGCGCCGAAGATGGAAAAAAAGAAGGCGGACGACTGACTGTTGGAATTCAGAACTTCATCAAACAGCTGCAGGGCCACTCCTACTTCGAGGAAGTCTTCCTCAGCAACGCGAACAAAAACACCTATGAAAAGGTGCCCGTATGGCGCTTCGACATCACTTGTCGTATCAAGCGCGATATCGGGACGAAATAGGGGGCCACAATGAACAACTTTGCCGTCGTTATCCTTGTCATTGTTCTTGCAACTGCGGGCGCCGGTGGAGCCTTCTGGATGTATTACCTCCAGCCCGCCCAGGATGAGCGTGCCAAACTGGAGCTGGAAATCACTGGCCTGAAAGCCAAAAAAGACGAAATCAAAACTGTACAGGATGAGATCGCCCGCGCCAAGGAAGATATAGAGAGGCTCACTGTAGATAAAAATAGGCTTCAAATGGATTCCAACCAGATGAGCACCGTGGTGCCCAAGCTGCTGGATTCGATTGAAGCAATCGCCAACAAATACAGCGTCAAGTTCCAGGACATCCGTATATCTCCTCTGGTTCGCGCCGAACAATGGTCGGAGCTTCCCATCGAACTGGGCATCCTGGGTACCTTCCAGAATATTGCTAACTTCCTTGTCATCTGCGAAAAGCGGAAAATCCTCAACTTGGCCGCCGGTTCCATTACGATCTCGGTTTCGGCTGAAACCGATCCGAAATCGAAAAGCCCCCTCTTGACGGTCACCTTGAACGCAAAAGTCTACATCATGGGCAGCGGAAACTGAATTATTCGACAGCAGTACAATGAGAATTGCGTACCTACTCAATAATTCGGGGAAACTCAATGATTCCTGGCGTGCGAGATTTCTCCCTTCGGTCGAAATGACAGCATTGTTTGTCATTCCGAATGAATGTGAGGAATCTCGCTTTAGGTTGAGAATCAGCTAATGCCCCTTCTTTTTGAGCAGATACAATCCGCTGGTGATGTAGCCCGTTTTGATTACAGAAGAGTGCGTTGCATTTGTGAGTTTATCCGGTTCAATTCTAGCTCGTGATTGAGCTTTCCCCCTGATTCATACTCACTAACCCCTGTCCCTTTTATATAACGAGGAGGTTCCGAATGAAGTTCCGCGGGTGGTTGTTGCTGTCAAAAAAATCGCACCAAGAAAATGGAGGCAGAAAATGAAAAAAAGTCTACTCTGGACTATCTGGGGATCAGCGCTTTTCATCATGATTTTCCTGACCGGCGCGATTGCGCTGGCCGAGGAAAATGATGAGTTTGCCATGCCCGCCGGCTCCGGAACAGCGGCCGCTCCGGCCGAAGCGAAAACCAGCGATGCGTTCGCTCCGGCTGAAGCAAAGCCCGGCGATGCCTCGCCGCCACCAGCTAATCTCGACGAATCTGAACAGGTCGAGGTTCTGTCCGGCAGCCACAAATTCACCCCGGGTAATGAAAGTAAGGATCCGTTCAAGCCCCTCGTGGTGAAGAAAGTCATTCTTCCTCCCGCCCCTACTCCGATTTCCAAACCATCCGGCCGGTCTGGCCCGCCTCTCCCCCCTCCCCCAAAACCCATTCAATTGTTTGTTTCAGGGGTGTGTGGAAATGAAAATGAACGCCTCGCCATGATCATGTTTGAGAATAAACCCTACGTCGTGTCCAAAGACATGGTAGTTGACGGGAAGTTCAAAATAGTCGACATTCTTCCTGACCGCTTGGTCATATACTCCAACAAGGAGCAGATGCGCCGCACCTTTCCGATTGGTGGTGGCAAACGG
>Ga0100398_1003015_pt1 | contig 13843 bp, 14 predicted proteins | sample CryGeymeta201522_FD_81568 | JGI IMG/M metagenome (GOLD analysis project Ga0100398, IMG submission 81568) | Groundwater microbial communities from Crystal Geyser aquifers in Utah, USA - Crystal Geyser metaG 2015-22 | ecosystem: Environmental > Aquatic > Deep subsurface > Groundwater | place: USA... | reverse complement strand
GTCTTCAAGATGGAAAGCCATAACCACCCCTCCTACATCGAACCCTACCAGGGCGCGGCCACCGGCATGGGCGGCATCCTGCGCGATGTCTTCACCATGGGCGCGCGGCCCATCGCGGCGATGAACGCGCTCAGCTTCGGAGAGCCGTCGCATCCCAAGACCCGGCGGCTGGTGCATGGCGTCGTGGAAGGCGTCGGCGGCTACGGCAACTGCTTCGGCGTGCCCACCGTGGGCGGTGAAGTGCGCTTTCACGCCGCCTATAACGGCAATTGCCTCGTCAACGCCTTCGCCGCAGGCCTCGCCGATGCCGACAGTATCTTCTATTCCGCCGCCTCCGGGGTCGGCATGCCCGTGGTCTATCTCGGCGCCAAGACCGGGCGCGACGGTGTCGGCGGCGCGACCATGGCCAGCGCCGAATTCGACGACACGATCGAGGAAAAGCGCCCCACGGTGCAGGTCGGCGACCCCTTCACCGAAAAGCGCCTGCTGGAGGCCTGCCTCGAACTCATGGCCTCGGGCGCGGTCATCTCCATTCAGGACATGGGCGCGGCCGGCCTGACCTGTTCGGCGGTGGAAATGGGCGACAAGGGGGGCCTGGGCATCCGCCTCAACCTCGACGACGTGCCGGTCCGGGAAGAAAACATGACCGCCTACGAGATGATGCTGTCCGAAAGCCAGGAGCGGATGCTGATGGTCCTCAACCCCGCGCTGGAAGACACGGCCCGCGCGATTTTCGCCAAATGGGATCTCGATTTCGCCATCGTGGGCGAAACAATCCCCGAAGACCGCTTCCTGATTGTCCACGGAAACGAGACAAAGGCCGACCTGCCGCTGTCGAAACTCGCCTCGAGCGCGCCGGAATACGACCGCGCCTGGGTGGAAACGCCCCCGGCCGAAGCCCTGGCCCCGGTGCCCGAGATCAACGCCATCGACGCCCTGCGCGCGCTGGTCTGTTCGCCCAACTATTGCTCCCGCGCATGGGTCTACCGGCAATATGACGCGCAGGTCATGGCCGACACCATCCGCGCGCCGGGCCTCGGCGCGGGCGTGGTCCGGGTGCATGGCACGACCAAGGCTCTGGCCTTCACCTCGGACGTGACACCGCGCTACGTCAAGGCGAACCCGGTGGAAGGCGGCAAGCAGGCCGTGGCCGAGGCCTATCGCAACCTCTGCGCCGTGGGCGCGCGGCCGCTGGCCGCGACCGACAACCTCAATTTCGGCAATCCCCGGAAGCCCGAGATCATGGGCCAGTTCGTCGGCGCGATCAGGGGCATCGGCGCGGCCTGCGCGGCGCTCGACATGCCGATCGTGTCGGGCAACGTCTCGCTCTACAACGAAACCGATGGCGTGGGCATCCTGCCGACGCCGACCATCGGGGCGGTCGGCCTGCTCGACCATCTCGACGACCTGATCGCCGGTGTGGCGCGCGACGGGCATGTTCTGCTGCTGTTGGGCGAAAGCCGCGGCCATCTGGGACAGTCGGCCCTGCTGGCCGAGATCTTCCACCGCGAGGACGGCGACGCGCCCCCCGTCGATCTGGAGGCCGAGCGGCGCAACGGCGAATTCATCCGCGCCAACCGCGCGCTGATCGGCGCCTGCACCGATCTGGGCGATGGCGGTCTGGCGTTGGCGGCCTTCGAGATCGCCGAGGCGGCGGGCGTGGGCATCACCCTCGATACGGCCGACACGGCGCAGCTCTTCGGAGAGGACCAGGCCCGCTACCTGATCGCCACCAGCTTCGACAAGGCCGAGGCGCTGATGGTCGCGGCCGGCCGGGCCGGGGTGACGATCGTATCGGTGGGCCGCGTCGGCGGCGACAAGGTGCGGATCGGCACGTCCGATGTGCCGCTGGCCGATTTGTCCGCCGACTGGCGCGGGGCCTTCGCCGCCACCTTCGGATAGGCCTGCCCGTATGCACGGCCCGTATGCACAGGATGTGTACAGGGTGTGTACAGGTTGTGCGCGGCCGTTCGACCGCTTGCAGGGCGCGTCCGGGGGACTTACATTCGATGTGACCGACCCCGAGGATCCCGCCACCATGCCCATCACCGCCCGCCAGATCGAAGACCTGCTCCGCCAGGATTTCCCCGATGCACAGATCACGGTGGACGGCGACGACGGCGCCCATTTCGCCGCGCAGGTGATCGACGAAAGCTTCCGCGGCCTCAACCGCGTGCAGCAGCAGCGCGCGGTCTATGCGGCGTTGAAGGGCAGGATGGACGGCTCCAACGGCGAGTTACATGCATTGGCCTTGACCACCAAGGCACCGGATTAAAAGGATAAACAGCCATGAGCGCTGAAGACCAGATCAAGCAGACGATCACGACGAACGACGTGGTGCTGTTCATGAAGGGCACCAGGACGATGCCGCAATGCGGGTTCTCGTCCCGCGTCGCGGGTGTGCTCAACTACATGGGCGTGGAGTTCGCCGATGTGAACGTGCTGGCCGATGACGGCATCCGGCAGGGGATCAAGGACTATTCCGACTGGCCGACGATCCCGCAGCTTTACGTGAAGGGCGAATTCGTCGGCGGCTGCGACATCATCACCGAAATGACGATGTCCGGCGAATTGGACACCCTGTTTTCCGAAAGCGGCGTGACCTTCGACAAAGCCGCCGCCGACAAGATCCGCGAAGCCAACGCCTGAAGGATTTCGCCCCGGCTGTCGCCGGGACGACCGGCTGGGGGACGCTGTCCCCCAGACCCCCTGGAGGTTTCCGGCCAAGATGAATGCGGGGCTCAGCCCTTCTTCGTCTCGCCTTTCTTGACATGTTTCGTCAGGCGCGATGGCGTCGATTTCTTGCGGTTCCTGAACGGGTTATCGTCAGCTTGGCTGCGCATCCAGAGCCGGATCGGGGTGCCGGGCATATCGAAATCGGTGCGCAGGCCATTCACGAGGTAGCGCGAATAGGCCTCGGGCAGGTTCTGCGGGTGCGAGCACATGACGACAAAGCCCGGCGGCCGGGTCTTGGCCTGGGTCATGTAGCGCAGCTTGATCCGGCGGCCGCCCGGTGCGGGGGGCGGGTGAGCCTCGAGCATGGCGGCGAGCCATTGGTTCAGCCGGGCCGTGGAGATGCGCTTGTTCCAGGTCTCCTGCGCCTGCATGATCGCGGCATGGAGTTTGTCGAGCCCCTTGCCGGTCTTGGCCGACACCGTGACCAGCGGCGCGCCCTTGAGTTGCGGCAGCAGCTTCTCGAACGCCTGGCGCAGACCCTTGAGCTTGTCCTGCTTTTCGCCTTCGAGATCCCACTTGTTGACGGCAATCACGACCGCGCGGCCCTCTCGCTCGGCCAGGTCGGCGATGCGAAGGTCTTGCGTCTCGAACGGGATGGCTGCGTCCAGCAAGACCACCACGACCTCGGCGAACTTGACTGCGCGCAGGCCATCGGAGACGCTGAGTTTCTCCAGCTTTTCCTGCACCTTGGCGCGTTTTCGCATGCCCGCCGTGTCGAAGATGCGCATGGGCACGCCGTCCCAGTCGAAATTCAGGCCGATGGCGTCCCGGGTGATGCCCGCCTCGGGCCCGGTCAGCAGGCGTTCCTCGCCGACGATCTGGTTGATCAGCGTGGATTTGCCCGCATTCGGACGTCCGACAACCGCGATCTGCAAGGGTTTGGAACGGGTTATGCGGCGTTCTTCATCATCTACATCAACATCTGTTTCGGCCTCGTCCACGGGCTTTTCGTCCACGAGGGGTTGCAGGGCAACCAGCAGGTCGGCCATGCCCTCGCCGTGCTCGGCGCTGATCCCGATCGGCTCCCCGAGACCGAGGGCGTAGGCATCGATCACGCCGGATTTGCCTGCATTGCCTTCGGCCTTGTTGCAGGCCAGCAGGACCGGACGGCCCGAGCGACGCAGGATGTCGGCGAAGTATTCGTCAGCCGCGGTCACGCCCGCGCGGGCATCCAGCACGAACAGGGCGGCATCGGCCATCGCCACGGCCCGTTCGGTCAGCTTGCGCATCCGTCCTTGCAGGCTGTCGTCGGTGGCGTCTTCCAGGCCTGCCGTGTCGATCACCGTGAAGCGCAGGTCGCCCAGGCGCGCCGCCCCTTCGCGCAGGTCGCGCGTCACCCCGGGCTGGTCATCGACAAGCGCCAGTTTCCGGCCGACAAGCCGGTTGAACAGGGTCGATTTGCCCACATTCGGGCGGCCGACGATGGCAAGGGTAAACATGGGCGCGGTCCTTGGTTGAAGCGGGGCTGATACGCCCTTGCGCTCAGGCTTTCAAGCGGCGAAGGGCTTGCTCGATGGCATTCGAAAACGCGGAGCGGTCCCTGGCCGAGAACGGCTTTTGTCCGCCCAGGGTCTGCCCCTCGAGCCCCGAGCGCAGATCGGCCATGATCGCGCGGACCGCCACCTGGTTGCCGATCGAGTTCGCGGTGAACGGCTGGCCCTTGTGGTTCAGGACGGACGCGCCGGCCGCAAGGCAGCGGTCGGCCAGCAAGATATCGGCCGTGACGACCAGCGCCTGCGGCCCGGCGGCTTCGGCGATCACATCGTCGGCGGCGTCGAAAGCCTCGCCCGCCATGGTCATGGTGATCAACGGGTGGTCCGGGTGGCGCAGGTAGCTGCCCGCCACCAAGCGCACCGGGATCGCGTGGCGGAACGCGGCCGTGTAGATCTCTTCCTTCACCGGGCAGGCGTCGCCGTCGATCAGGATGACGCGATCAGCCAAGGTGCCCCTCCGGAAAGGGGACGGACAGCGTTGCCCCGCCGATTTCCGTCAGGGTCAGCTTGCCGTCCGCAAGGCGCACGTCGCGCAGGGCCGACCAGCCGGGCGGACGCGGCAGCGAGACCATGGCATGGCGCAGGACGTGACGCGGGCCGAGGCCGATCACGGTCGGCACCCCCATCGCGGTCAGGCGATTGTCGGCCCGGGCCGCCGCAAGACCCTCGCCTCCCATGGCGCAGCCATCCTCGATCCCGATCACGCCGGTGTGGCGGCCGTTCCAGGGCGAAAAATCGCGCCCGCCATTGGAGATCCAGAGCATCGTGACCGGCATCACGCGCGGGTCCTTGAGGACCAGCAGCAGGTCATCCTCGGCATTGCGCATCAGGCAGGTCCAGCCAAGGCTGTTGCCGCGGGCTTCGGCCAGAAGGCAGAAATCCTCCACCGCGTGTCCGGCGGGATAGGTGCCAAGATCCCACTGCCCGCCATCGTCGCGGTCAAGGTGAAGGTCGCCGCGCAACTGGTTCAGGGACCACAGGTTTCGCCCCACATGCTGTGCCACCGGATCGGTCAGCACCGCGCGCTTGGGGCTGTAGGACAGCCGCCCGCCCTCGGCCATATGGGCCATCGGATGATGCGCGAAGGTCACCTCGCCCGCTCCGCCTTCGACGACATGGGTTTGCAGAAGGCAGGGGCCCACCAGCCGCACCTCCTTGGTGATCCGGGCCCCGAGCACTTCGGCCTTCAGGGCAAGGCGCGCGACCGAGACGTCGTGATCCAGCACGGCCCATTCCGAATTCGCGGGCGGCCCGTGGATCGGAAATCCATGCACATCGTCGCGCCCGAAAGGCATGCACAGGAAATCCCCGGCCAGACGCTTGTTGACCATGGGCAGATCGGGGTCGTCCTGCACCTTTGCCTCGTCCCGCCAGGGCGCTGCATGCAAAGGCGTGCGCCCGGAGACGCGCCAATGGGGGATATTGCCGATACCCGCGTCGATCACGGCTTCCGCCTCGCCATGGGCGAGCCGCAGGAGGGTGGCGACGCTCATGGACGCGCCGCGGCAAGAGCTGCCAGGCCCGTCTGCAGCAGTGCCACATCGGATCCGCAGCCAAGAAAGGTCACGCCTTGGGCCAGCATGCGTGCCTCGGCCTCTGCGCCAGCCACGATGATGCCCGCTGCCTTGCCGCCCTTGCGGATCGTGACCACGGCCGAATCGATGGCGGCCCAGAGATCGGGATGCGCAAGATCGTCCCGGAACCCCATGTCCGCCCCCAGATCGGCAGGGCCGATGAACACGCCATCGACACCGTCCACGGCCGTGATCGCCTCCAGATCGTCCAGCGCGGCGCGGCTTTCGGCCTGTACCAGAACGCAGATCTGGTCATTGGCAGAGGCAGGATAGCCGTCGGTCGCACCATAGGCCCCGGCACGCGCCACCATCGCGCCCATGCCGCGCACGCCCGCGGGCGGATAACGACAGGCGCGCACCGCCTGTGCCGCCTGCGTGGCCGAGTTCACCATCGGGACAAGCACGGTTTGCGCGCCCAGATCCAGCGCCTGCTTCAGCACCCAGTCATCGCCCACCGGAACGCGCACCACTGCATTCGTCCCCGTCGCGGCCAGAGCGACAAGTTGCGCGCGGATGCCGACCGGATCCCAAGGCCCGTGTTCGCCGTCCACAAGGCACCAGTCGAACCCGGCGCGTCCGGCCATTTCGGCCGTCACCACACCGGGCAGGTTCAGCCACAGGCCGCGCATTGCACGCCCCTGCGACAAGGCGGCCTTCAAGGCGTTTATCGATGCGGGCATGTCTCCCCTCCCTGCTGCACGACGTGACCCCGGCCCGAGCCGATGAAACGGCCCGTCCCGCGCCCGGCGCATGATATCATGTGCGGCATGGCAAGGGTGCGGCCGGCTTGCAAGTATTTCCGCGCTCAATGCCCCCTTCCCCTTTGCCGGACTGGTCGCTAATCTGCCGCCACCAAGGACAAAAATGTCCATCTCAGGGAGATAAGAAATGAAGAAGATTCTGCTGACATCCGTCGCGACAGTCGCTCTTTCGGGCGCAGCCTTCGCTGATGGGCACCAAGGCGACGTGACGCTTGGCGTGATCCTCGGCTTCACCGGTCCGATCGAGTCGATCACCCCCGCCATGGCGGACGGGGCTGAACTGGCGATGGCCGAAGTGACCGCTTCGGGCGGGCTGTTCGGCGGCGCTAGCGTGTCTTCCGTGCGCGCGGACAGCACCTGCGTCGACTCGTCCGCCGCCCAGGCCGCGGCCGAGCGTCTGATCACCTCGGATGGCGTGAACGGCATTGTCGGCGCGGACTGCTCGGGCGTCACCGGCTCCATCCTCGCCAACGTGGCCCTGCCCAACGGCATGGTCATGATCTCGCCCTCCGCCACCTCGCCCGGTCTGTCGACCGCCGAGGATAACGGCCTGTTCTTCCGCACCGCGCCCTCGGACGCCCGTCAGGGTGTGGTGATGGCAGAGATCATCATGGAACGCGGCATCGACACCGTCGCCGTGACCTATACCAACAACGATTACGGCCAGGGCCTTGCCGATGCCTTCACCGCCGCCTTCACCGACATGGGCGGCACCGTGACGCTTTCGGCCGCCCACGAGGATGGCCGCGCGGACTATTCCGCCGAAGTCGGCGCGCTGGCATCCGCCGGTGGCGACGCGCTGGTCGTGGCGGGCTACGTGGATCAGGGCGGCTCGGGCGTGATCCGCGCGGCGCTCGATACCGGCGCTTTCGACACCTTCGTCTTCCCCGATGGCATGGTCTCCCAGGCGCTCGTGGACAATTTCGGGTCCGAGATCGACGGCTCCTTCGGCCAGAACCCCGGCACCGACAGCGAAGGCGCAGGCCTCTACCAGGCCATGGCCGCGGAAGCGGGCTTCGATGGAACCTCGCCCTTCTCGGCGGAAAGCTACGACGCGGCGGCCTTGATCATGCTGGCCATGGCGGCCTCCGGATCGCGCAACCCGGCCGACTATGTCGGCGCCATCATGGATGTCGCCAACGCCCCCGGTGAACAGATCCTGCCCGGCGACCTCGGCCGTGCGCTTGAACTGATCGCGGCGGGCACCGACATCGACTATGTCGGCGCCTCGGCAGTGGAACTGATCGGCGGCGGCGAAAGCGCAGGCAACTACCGCGAGATCGAGATCTCGGGCGGTGAATTGACGGTCGCGGGCTTCCGCTGATCACCCGACGCTGAACCATCGGGCAGTCCGGCCTCCACCGGGCTGCCCATCGAACGAGAAGGCGGCGGCATGATCGAAGTCCAGGACCTGCACAAGCATTTCGGCGGGTTTCACGCCGTGGACGGCGCCAGCCTGCGGATCGAAACCGGATCCATCACCGGGTTGATCGGGCCAAACGGCGCAGGAAAGACAACACTTTTCAATGTGATAGCGGGCGTTCTTCAGCCAACCTCCGGACGTGTCGTCATGGATGGCGAAGATATCACCGGCCTGCCGCCTCACGAGTTGTTCGCCAAGGGCCTTCTGCGCACCTTCCAGATCGCCCACGAGTTTTCGTCCATGACCTGCCGCGAAAACCTGATGATGGTGCCCGGTGGGCAAACCGGGGAGTCGCTCTGGAATACCTGGTTTGGCCGCAAGCGCATCGCGAACGAGGAACGCGCCCTGGCGGCCAAGGCCGACGAGGTGCTGGAGTTTCTGACCATCGAACACCTGTCCGACCACCCGGCGGGCGCGATTTCCGGGGGACAGAAGAAACTTCTGGAACTTGGCCGCACCATGATGGTCGATGCCAAGATCGTGTTCCTGGACGAGGTCGGCGCGGGCGTGAACCGGACCCTCCTCAACACCATCGGCGACGCGATCATCCGGCTCAACAAGGAACGCGGCTATACCTTCTGCGTGATCGAGCACGACATGGCGTTCATCGGGCGGCTTTGCGATCCGGTCATCGTCATGGCCGAAGGGCGCGCGCTGGCCCAAGGCTCCATCGCCGAGATCAAGGCCAACGAGGCCGTGATCGAAGCCTATCTGGGCACCGGCCTGAAGAACAAGGACAAGCTGGGGGAACTGGCATGATGCGCGCCACTGTGGCGGCGCTCCTGCTGATCGCGGGCCTGTCCGGCGCGGCACTGGCCCAGATTGCCCCGAAGCCCGATGCCGAGGATCTTGCCGGAACCAGCCCCGATGCCTGCCCCCTCGTCGTCCCCCCGGTCCGCTTCTGCGGCACCGCGCCCGCCTTCGCGCTGACCGCGCAATCCGTGAATGCCGGCTTGGATGCCTATTACGAAACACCCGATGGCATTCAGGCACTGATCATCATCGAGACCATGGGTGCCAACGGCGGGCTGACCATTCCGGATCTGCAACGGATGGCCCTGGAAGTCCTGTCCCGTGCCACAGGCCAGCCAGCCGAAAGCCATCCGATCCTCCAACGTGCGACACTTCCCGTGATGGGTCTGCCGAGTTCCAACTTCGTGTATCTTGGCGTGGTCGACGACCTTCCGATCGTCTATTCCAACACGATCCTGCTGCGTCCCGACAGCGTCAGCCAATTCGTCACGCTGGAATCCGGCGTCACCACCTATTCCCCCCGCCACCGCGACCTCCACACGCGGTTTCTGGGCAACATTCAGGTAAGTCCATGACCCCCGCTTCTGCCTCTGCCCCCAAATCCGACCCGGCGCAGGCCTTCCTGATCGGCGATGCGATGACTGGTGGCTACGGCTCGGGCGCGGATATCCTGCATGCGTGCACCATCGCCGTGAACCCCGGCGAGATCGCGGTGATCGTTGGCCCCAACGGTGCAGGCAAATCGACCGCGATGAAGGCGGTGTTCGGCATGTTGAACCTGCGCGAGGGGCATGTGCGCCTTGACGGGCGTGACATCACCGACCTGACCCCGCAGGCCCGCGTCGCTGCGGGCATGGGCTTCGTGCCACAGACCGCGAATATCTTCACCTCCATGACGGTGGAAGAAAACCTCGAGATGGGTGCCTTCATTCGCCGCGACGACATCCGCACCACGATGGAGCAGATCTACGACCTGTTCCCGATCCTGCGCGACAAGCGCAAACAGGCCGCTGGCGAACTGTCCGGTGGCCAGCGCCAGCAGGTCGCCGTGGGCCGCGCGCTGATGACCAAACCGAAAGTGCTGATGCTGGACGAGCCGACGGCAGGCGTCAGCCCCATCGTCATGGACGAGCTCTTCGACCGCATCATCGAGGTCTCCCGCACCGGCATCCCGATCCTGATGGTCGAACAGAACGCCCGGCAAGCGCTGGAGATCGCGGACAAGGGCTATGTCATGGTGCAGGGTGCCAATGCCTTCACCGGGACCGGGAAGGAGCTTCTGGCCGACCCGGAAGTGCGCAAATCCTTTCTCGGGGGGTGAGTTCCATGGTGGACCGCATTCGTCCGATCCTGGTTGCGGCCGCGGTTTGCCTTTCCCTTTCCGCACCTGTCGATGCGACCACCGGCGGCGAGCCCGCCCCCGCGCGCGCCTTCACCGTGATCTGCGAAGTGGCCGAGACATGCCATGTCGGCGGCGGCTGCGCATCGCTTCCGGCCCTGGGACAGATCATCGTGCAATTCGATGGCATCCAGACCGCGATGGGCCAGGCCGAGGCTTCGTTGAGCCCGATTGACCGGTTCGCGCGGATCGAGGATGTCCACCCCTTGCCCCGCATTTCGGACGCTCGGCGCGAGGTGCTGGTGGACCTGCCAGCCACCGACGGCACGGATCGCCGTTTCGCGCTGTTCGTCCAGCCGATCACGGCCCCGGAGGCCGCGCCGATCCTGCAATCGACCTACTTCATCCTGTCCTGCCGGACTGCCGAGGGATGATCCTGCGTGCCGCCCTGAGTGCGATGTTGCTGCCGGGTGCGGTGCAGGCCACACGCCTCGATTGCGCCTTCACCACGCTGTGCAGCCCGCAGACCGATTGCCAGAACCATCCCGGTGTCCCGTTCTCGTTCGAGGTCATGTCCGGCACGCTCGGCCTCTTCGCTGCGGAGGGCCTTGTCCTTGGCACACCGCTGTCGCACCTGACGCCGCCCGCCATCGGTGCCCTGTTCAGCGTCGGCGCCGATGGCACGATCCTGCTGACGGTGTCGGGCGCGGGTGACGCGGTGATGGTGCAGACCGACCTGCTTCCCGGCGACCGGGTGCGGTCGGTGTCCTATTTCGGCACCTGCGAGCCGCTCTAAGTCGCGGGAACCGCCCGCTTTTACTGGTCAACCGCGCGATTGCGCGCTACCAACTACCGCCAGCGCCACCATAAGGCGCGGCACAGGATGGGGAGACATTGCGTGGATTTTCTCAACGCGCTTGTTGCGCTGACGAATTTCGTCATCGTGCCGGCCACCGCCTATGGCGCGCAGCTGGCACTCGGGGCGCTTGGCGTCACTCTGATCTACGGTATTCTGCGCTTTTCCAACTTCGCCCATGGCGATACCATGGCCTTCGGCACCATGGTCACCATCTTCGCCACATGGGGCCTGCAGGCGGCGGGTATCGGGCTTGGGCCCTTGCCCACGGCGCTTCTGGCGCTTCCCGTCGGGATCGCGGTGACGGCGCTGTTGCTGGTCGCCACCGATCGCGGCGTCTACAGCTTCTACCGCCAGCAGCGGGCCAAGCCGGTGATCTTCATGATCGCGTCCCTTGGCGTGATGTTCATCCTCAACGGGATCGTGCGCTTCTTCATCGGCGTCGATGACCAGATATTCACCGATGGCGAGCGGTTCATCATCTCCGTGCGGACCTTCCGCGCCCTGACCGGGCTGGACGAAGGCCTTGCCATCCGCACCACGCAAGGCATCACCCTGGGGGTGGCCCTGATCGCCATGGTGGCGCTGTTCTGGTTTCTCAACCGCACCCGCACCGGCAAGTCCATGCGCGCGTTTTCCGATAACGAGGATCTGGCGCTTCTCTCGGGTATCAATCCCGAACGGGTCGTGCTGATCACCTGGATCATCGTCGCGGCGCTGGCGACCACGGCGGGCGTGCTTTACGGGCTCGACAAGTCCTTCAAACCCTTCACCTATTTCCAGCTTCTGCTGCCGATCTTCGCCTCGGCCATCGTCGGCGGCCTCGGCAATCCGCTTGGCGCGATCCTTGGCGGCTTCCTCATCGCGTTTTCCGAGGTCGGGGTAACCTATGCCTTTCGCAAGGTCGTGGGCTATCTCGGGCCCGAGGATTGGCAACCCGAGGGCCTGCTGCAACTCCTGTCCACCGATTACAAGTTCGCCGTCAGCTTCGGCATCCTGCTGATCGTGCTGTTGTTCAAGCCGACAGGCATCATGAAGGGAAGATCGGTATGAGCCGCACATTTGACCCGAAAATCCTCGGCCTCTTCGGACTGGTTGCCGTGCTCTATATCGGCACCGGCTTCGCGCAATCCTGGAACACCGCGCTGACGATCTTCAACATGGGCCTGGTCAGCGCGATCATGGCCTTGGGGGTGAATATCCAGTGGGGATATGCCGGCCTGCTGAACGTGGGCACGATGGGCTTCGTGGCCCTTGGCGGGTTGGCCACCGTGCTGATCTCCATCGACCCGGTGCCCGAGGCCTGGGCAGCGGGCGGCCTGCGGGTGGTTCTTGGCCTCGTCCTGGGGGCGCTGACGATCGTGGGTGCGATCCTTCTCTACGGCGCACTGCCCAAAGGCCGCCTGCGCACCATCGCCATGGTGTTCGTCCTGATCGCGGGCTTCTTCGTGTTCCGCGCCGTCTTCGACAGCGGCACCGCGGCGGTCGAAGCCATCAACCCCGCCTCGACCGGCTTTCTCGGGGGGCTTGGCCTGCCGGTCCTGCTCGCCTGGCCGGTGGGCGGCTTGCTCGCGGCCGGGGCTGCGTGGATCATTGGCAAGACCGCTCTCGGACTGCGCTCGGACTACCTTGCCATCGCGACGCTCGGCATTGCCGAGATCATCATCGCCGTCCTGAAGAACGAGGATTGGCTGGCGCGGGGCGTCAAGAACGTCACCGGCATCGAACGCCCCTTTCCCGTCCCCTACGAGGTCGAACTGCAAACCGATCCCGCCTTCCTCGACCTTGTCGCGCGGATCGGGGCCGATCCCGTCACCGCCTCCACAATAACGGTCAAGCTGATCTACGCCGCCCTGTTCATCGTGGTGATCGGGGTCCTCGTCTGGCTGTCGGAAAAGGCCTGGAACTCGCCCTGGGGCCGCATGATGCGCGCCATCCGCGATAACGAGGTTTCGGCCGCGGCCATGGGCAAGGACGTCAAGCGTCGGCACTTGCAGACCTTCGTTCTCGGCTCCGCCGTCTGCGGGATCGCCGGTGCGATGATGACGACGCTCGACAGCCAACTGGTCCCCGGCACCTACCAGCCGCTGCGCTTCACCTTCCTTGTCTTCGTCATGGTGATCGTGGGCGGGTCCGGCAACAACTGGGGCGCGGTGTTGGGAGGCTTCCTGATCTGGTGGCTCTGGATCCAGGTCGAACCGCTTGGCCTGCTGCTGTTGCAAGGGCTCACCTCCGGCATGTCGGATGGCAACTGGCTCCGCGAACACCTGCTCGACAGCGCCGCGCATATGCGGCTGCTGACAATGGGCCTGATCCTGCTGCTGGTGCTGCGCTTCAGTCCAAGGGGGCTGATCCCGGAACGGTGAAGATCCGGCGGCGGGCTGCCCGGGGGCGCTCCATCGCGTGAACCCATACCTCCGCCTCCGCCTCATGCGGTGCCCGCGTCCCCGTCCGTGGCGGCGCCAAGCCGTCTTGCCACCGCCTGCGACCGCGTATTGCTCACGGCGATGGAGCTGCGGAGCCTGTCCAGACCCAGATCCTCCCGGGCCCATGTCTTGACGGGCCCATGTCTTGACGGCCATCGCCGCTTCCGTGGCAAAACCCTGTCCCGCCGCGCCGTCGAACAGATGCCATGCCAGCTCCACGTCCGGCCAGCCCGCATGCTTGATCAGGCCCACACGGCCGACCTTGACCCCATGGCACGAGGCGAACCGCCCGGTTGCACGCCGTTTCACGTCGCGAGAAGCGTAGCCCAAAGCTTTCCGAAAAGTTAACAGAATCCGTTTATCATTTTATTTCAATAGGTTGGAGTGCTTATCACGCGTGATAAGCAGCGCTCATCGGCCTTCGAAAACGGCTGGACGTTTCTCCAGGAAGGCCACGACGCCTTCCTTGAAATCCCGCGACT
>Ga0100398_1003010_pt1 | contig 13852 bp, 12 predicted proteins | sample CryGeymeta201522_FD_81568 | JGI IMG/M metagenome (GOLD analysis project Ga0100398, IMG submission 81568) | Groundwater microbial communities from Crystal Geyser aquifers in Utah, USA - Crystal Geyser metaG 2015-22 | ecosystem: Environmental > Aquatic > Deep subsurface > Groundwater | place: USA... | reverse complement strand
TGGTGTGCAGAAAAGCTATGATGGCGAGATTCTCGTCGTCAAGGATTTGAACCTGCAGATCGGCAAGGGTGAATTCCTGACCATGCTTGGGCCTTCGGGGTCCGGCAAGACGACCTGCCTCATGATGCTGGCAGGGTTCGAGACCGCCACCAACGGCGAGATCACGCTCGGCGGAAAGCCGATCAACAACATCCCCCCCCACAAGCGCGGCATCGGGATGGTGTTCCAGAATTACGCCCTGTTCCCGCACATGACCGTTGGGGAGAACCTGTCCTTCCCGCTGGAAGTGCGGCGCATCGGCAAATCGGTGCGCGAGGAAAAGATCGCCCGGGCGCTGGACATGGTGCAGATGGGTGACTTCATCAGCCGTCGCCCGACGCAGCTGTCGGGCGGGCAGCAGCAGCGCATCGCGCTGGCGCGCGCGCTGGTGTTCGAGCCGGAACTGGTGCTGATGGACGAACCGCTTGGCGCGCTCGACAAGCAATTGCGCGAGACGTTGCAGTTCGAGATCACCAACCTGGCGCATGAATTGGGGATCACGACCGTTTACGTGACCCACGACCAGACCGAAGCGCTGACGATGTCGGACCGCGTGGCGGTGTTCGACGACGGCCGCATCCAGCAACTGGCCGCGCCCGATACGCTCTACGAGGAGCCGCAGAACAGTTTCGTGGCCCAGTTCATCGGCGAGAACAACACGTTGCAGGGCACGGTCAGCAAGATGTCGGGCAACATGTGCGAGGTGACCTTGGCCGACGGATCGGTGATCGACGCGCTGCCGGTCAATGTTTCGGAGGTGGGCGACAGCACGCAGGTGTCGATCCGGCCCGAGCGGGTGGAGATGAACCCCGAGCGTTTGACGGACGGCGCCCATACCCTGAAGGCGGAGGTTCTGGAATTCGTCTATATGGGCGACATCTACCGCACCCGCCTGCGCGTTGCGGGCGTGGACAATTTCATCATCAAGACACGCAATGCCCCCGATCAGCGCAGGCTGAAACCGGGGGAGAGCATCGAGATCGGCTGGCGTCCACAGGATTGCCGTGCGCTGGATGCGTGAATGCGGGGCCAGCATGGCACACCGCGGAAGACCAAGCCACGGGGTCCGGTGACGGGCTGTGGCGACGTTCAACAGAGGAGAAAGACCACATGACACTCAGAAGCCTACTGCTTTTGACGACTGGTGCCAGCATGGCCGCCAGCAGCGCCATCGCCCAGGACATGGCCGACAGCCTGACGCTTGTATCCTGGGGCGGTGCCTACCAGACGAGCCAGGTTCGGGCCTATTCCGATCCCTATGGCGCACTGAATGACGGGCTGACCATCATCTGGGACGAAAGCTCGCCCGAGGCCGTCGCCCGCCTGCGCGCCATGGACGAAGCGGGCAACGTGACCTGGGACGTCGTGGACGTCGTGGCCTCCGATGCCATCCGGCTGTGCGACGAGGGCCTGGCGATGGAGATCGACCACGACGCGGTTCTTGCGCCCGGCGACGACGGCTCGGCGCCATCGGACGATTTCGGCGATCTGATCGTATCGGATTGCTTCATTCCGCAGATCGTCTATTCGACCACGGCCGGGTACCGGACCGACGTGGATGAGTGGAACGGCAATACGCCGACCGACATCTGCGCGGTCTTCGACACCGAGACCTTCCCCGGCCAGCGGACGCTGGAGCGGCGGCCGATCAACAACATGGAATGGGCGCTGCTGTGTTCGGGCGTGGCCATGGAAGACATCTACGATACGCTGGAGACCGAGGAGGGGATCGCGCAGGCCTTCGCGATGCTCGATACCATCAAGGACAACACGATCTGGTGGAACTCGGCGGCGGAAGCGATCCAGGCACTGGCCGATGGGGAAGCCGTGATCGGCACGACCTACAATGGCCGTCTCTTCTCGGCGATCGAGGAGCAGGATCAGCCGATCGCGATGCTTTGGGACGCGCAGGTGTTCGACCTGGACGGCTGGATCATTCCCGAAGGTCTGCCGGAAGACCGGCTGGCCCGCGCGCTGGACTTCGTGCGCTTCGCCACGGACACCCAGCGTCTGGCGGATCAGGCGGCCTACATCTCCTACGGTCCGGCACGGGCATCCTCGGCGCCGCTGGTGGGTCAGCATGCCGACCTGGGCATCGAGATGGCGCCGCACATGCCGACCGATCCGAACAACGCACAGCGGACCATCCTGTTCAACTACCTGTGGTGGGCGGATTACCGCGATGATCTGGATGCACGCTTCCAGGCATGGCTGGCCCAGTAAGGCTTCCAGTCAGGCTTGACGGGATGCCGCGCCGGAACCGGTCCGGCGCGGCGACATGACGGGCGGGGCGATGCAGGTGTGTCGCCCCCTCCACCCCCAGACGCACAAGGCGAGACTCATGCCCAAAGGCTATATCATCGGACATATCACGGTGAACGACCCAGAGGCCCACAAGCACCATATCGAGCGTGACACGCCGATCTTGCAGGCGCCTGGTGGCACCTGCGTTGCGCGGGGCGTTGCCCGGGGCGTTGCGCGGGGCGTTGCCCGGGGCGTTGCGCGGGGCGTTGCGCGGGGCGTTGCCCGGGGCGGGCAGGCGCAAGTGGCGCAAGGCGAGATGCCGATGCGTCACGTCGCCATTGAATTCCCGGGTCATGGGGCCGCCATGGCCGCCTGCAACGACCCGGATCATCAAGACATCGCCGACATCCGGCGGCGCACGGCCGACACCGTGATCCTTGTCGCGGAGGGTGTGTGACCATGGCCGACACGACGCCCCAGACCGGCCCGATGATCGCCTCCGATGGCCGCCCGCTGAAGCGGTCGCTGGCGCGCGCGCTGCGCCGCCAGAAGTTGCGCGCGCTGATGCTGATCGCGCCTCTGCTGGTCTTCATTCTCGTGACCTTCATCGCGCCCATCGTGGACATGCTGTTCCGCTCGGTTGAAAACCAGATCGTGTCCGAAACCTTGCCGCGCACGGTCGTGGCGCTGGACGATTGGGATGGCACCGGGCTGCCGTCCGAAGACGTCTATGCCGCGCTGGCCCATGATTTCATGGAAGCCGCCGAGCGGCGCCTGCACACGCGGCTTGGCTCGCGGCTCAATTACGAGACGTCGGGGATTTCGTCGACCTTCCGGCAATCGGGCCGCGGCGTGGCGGATATCGGCGAGGAGTATGCCGACCAGTTCATCGCGCTTGATCCGGCCTGGGAAGAGCCCGCTACCTGGGTTGCGCTGATGGGCGCCCCGGACTGGCTGGCAGACAACGCCACGGCCGAGGACCAGGGCCGCCGGTTCCGCCTGAGCACAGCGGCGCAGGAGGCCCTGCCCGAAGCCGCCGACGCCTACCGGTCCTTTGCGCGCACGGTCCAGGAGGTGGACGACGACAATCCCGCGGCCGAACAACCCTGGAACACCGTCTATCTTGCCCTCTACCGCGACCTGATCCGGGGCGTGCCCGATTATGACGGGCCGATGGCCGACCTGCTGGCCGAAGCCGCCGCCGCCGCACCCGCGTTCGAGGGGATGACGGCGATGGAAGCCTGGGGCGAGGTGAACGACGACTGGGTGGAAACCGGCACCTGGGCCACGATCCAGGCGTTCTCGGATCCCTTCACGGCCGGTTATTTCCTGGCTGCCATCGACCTGCGACTGACGCCTGACGGCGTCGCTGCGCAACCCGAGGGACAGCGGGTTTACGTGCTGCTGTTCCAGCGCACGATCTTCATGTCGGTGGTCATCACCCTGTCCTGCGTGCTTCTGGGCTACCCGATCGCGTTCCTGCTGTCGAACCTGCCGTCCCGGTCGTCCAACCTGCTGCTGATCCTTGTGCTGCTGCCGTTCTGGACCTCGCTTCTGGTGCGGACCTCCGCCTGGAAGGTGCTGTTGCAGCAACAGGGCGTCATCAACGACCTTCTCGTCTGGATCGGGCTGGTCGCGGATGACGCGCGCCTTGCGCTGATCAACAACCAGGTGGGCACGATCATCGCGATGACGCATATCCTGCTGCCGTTCATGATCCTGCCGCTGTTTTCGGTGATGAAGACGATCCCGCCCGCCTATGTGCGGGCGGCGAAATCGCTGGGAGCGACGAACTGGACCGCGTTCTGGCGGGTGTATTTCCCGCAGTCGATCCCCGGCATCGGGGCGGGCTGCATCCTCGTGTTCATCCTGTCCATCGGCTACTACATCACGCCCGAGATCGTGGGCGGACGCACCGGCACCTTCATTTCGAACCGGATCGCCTACCATATCTCGCAATCGCTGAACTGGGGGCTGGCGGCGGCGCTGGGTTCGATCCTGCTGGCGCTGGTTCTGGTTCTCTACTGGCTCTACGACCGGATCGTGGGCATCGACAACGTGAAGCTGGGATAAACGCAGATGAACACGAAACTTCCGCCCTATGCCACGTTCGGCCAACGCGTCTGGTTCTACGCCTTCCGGGTGATCTGCGGGTTGATCTTCTTCTTTCTGATCGCGCCGATCCTGACGATCATCCCGCTGAGCTTCAATGCCGAGGATTTCTTCACCTTCACGCCGGGGATGCTGGCGCTGGACCCGGACGCGTTCAGCCTGCGCCATTACCGCGCCTTCTTCGGCACCAGCGGCTATCCGTGGACGGGGTTGCTGATCGGGCTTGGCGCGGGGATGGTGATCAGCGTCGGATTGAAGGTGTTCCGGAACACCACGAACCTGTTCCCGATCCTGATCCTTGCCATCATTGGCCTGGTTGTCGGCAAGCTGTCCGGATTGCAGGGCGAGGAATGGATGACGCCGATGCGCAATTCGCTGCGGATCGCGCCGGTGGCGACGCTGCTGTCGGTGGGCTTCGGCACGCTGGCGGCGATCGGGTTGTCGCAGAGCCATGTGCCGTTCAAGGGGGCGATCATGGCGATCCTGATTTCCCCGATGATCGTGCCGCTGATCATCTCGGCGGCGGGGATGTATTTCTTCTATTCGCGCATCGGGTTGCAGGGCACCTTCATGGGGGTGGTGCTGGCCCATGCGGCGCTTGGCATTCCCTTCGTCATTATCACGGTGACCGCCACGCTGGTCGGTTTCGACCGATCCCTGACGCGGGCGGCGGCGAACCTTGGGGCCGGGCCGGTGACGACGTTCTTCCGCATCCAGATGCCGCTGATCCTGCCGGGCGTGATCTCGGGCGGGCTGTTCGCTTTCATCACGTCGTTCGACGAGGTGGTGGTGGTGATCTTCGTCGGCTCCGCCGGTCAGCAGACGCTGCCGTGGCAGATGTTCACCGGCCTGCGCGAGCAGATCAGCCCGGTGATCCTGGCCGCCGCGACGGTGCTGGTGGCGGTGTCCATCGTGCTTCTTGCCACGGTCGAGATGTTGCGCCGCCGGTCCGAGCGATTGCGCGGCATGTCCCCGAGCTGAGACGGGCGTTCCACCGGCATTGACGGCTTGCCATCGGCTGGTCACAATTCTTCCTGCAGAGCGCCGCATTGATGTGCTACCTCGGTTCCCGTGTGGGAATTAGGGGGGCACAGTGGCATATTCCATCTTCATGCTGCCGGAGGGTCAGATGACCGTCAGCGGCACCACCGGCGGGGCTGGTCTTGACGGTGTGACGCAAGGCGACGGCAGCCATATGGTTGGCGCGACGATCACGCTCCAGTCCAGGTCGTGGCAGGAAATCGAGATCAACGACAGTGCCGGTGACACCAATTTCCAGGACAGCGACACCAGCCAGACGCTGGTGAATTCGGAAACGGTGGAGACGTCGCCGGGATCCTTCACGACCTTCGCGGCGGGCACGATGGTGGAGGCCGAATACGGCATCACCGTCACCGATCCGGACGGCAATACCTATCAACTGGTCGCGTTCAACTTCTCGACCGGGTCGCCCGCCTACGGCACCATCGAGGGCCTTGCCTTCATCGGGCCGGAGGGGGGATTTCCGCCGATCAACGTGCCGCTGACGGTGATCAGCGCGCAGGAGGGACCGAATTACAGCGCGGCCTCCTACGCAACGCCGATCTGCTTCGCGGCGGGCACCGTGATCGCGACGCCATCGGGCGGGGTCGCGATCGAGGATCTGGCGGCGGGCGATCTTGTCACCACGCTGGAGGGCGGCGCGGAGCCGATCCGCTGGATCGGCCGCCGCAGTTTCCCGGCGACCGGCCGCTTCGCGCCCGTGGTGTTCGCTCCGGGTGCCATCGGCAACACCCGCGCGCTGGCCGTGTCGCGCCAGCATCGGCTGATGGTGCGGGGCTGGCGGGCCGAGTTGCTGTTCGGCGCCGACAGCGTCTGGGTTCCGGCGGTTCATTTCCTGGGCATGGACGGCGTGCATCTGCGGACCGGCGGGCAGATCACCTATCTGCACCTGCTGCTGGACGGGCACCGCACCTTGCTGGCCGAGGGGGTGGAAGCCGAAAGCCTGCATCCCGGCGACATCGCCCTGGGCACCATTGGGGCCGATGCCATGTCCGAGATCGACGCCCTGTTCCCGGAAGTCCGCCGCCTCGGCGCGCGCGACATCTCCCGTCCTGCCCTGCGCGGGGCAGAGGCGCGCGCCATCCTTGCGGCCTAGCGCACGTCGCGCAACACCGGGACCGGTCTTGCGCGTCGCGGACGTGCTCTGGGCCTACGGCAGGACCAGCAGCCAGAACGACGCGCCCAGCACGGTCAGCGCGGTGCCGATCAGCACGGTCGAGGCCACGACGCGCCGCGCGACGCCATACATGTCGGCGAAGATGTAGGCGTTGATGCCCGGCGCCATCGCTGCCGTCAGCACGGCCGAGCGCATCTGTCCGGTGCTGAGCCCTCCGATCGTGCCGATGGCGTAGGCAAGCGCGGGATGCACCAGGAGAGACAGGGCGCAGAGCATCGCGATGGGGCCGACGTCGCCTTCGGGCTTGTAGCGGTAGAGAACGCCGCCAAGCCCGAACAGCGCGGCCGGCAGGGCGGCGCGGATCATCAGATCGAGCGCGTCCTGCGCCACGGTGGGGATCGTGAGGCCCGAGAGGTTCACGACGAAGCCCGCCGCGATCCCGATCATCAGCGCGTTGCGGAAGATGGCGTTGGCCACGGCCCGGACCAGGTGTCGGCCGCGCGCCTCGGCCCGCACGATCTCCATCGTGGTGATGCCGACGAGGTAGCAGAACGGCGCGTTGAAGGCGATGATCGCATAATTCGGCGCCAGCGCCCCGGCCCCGAAGGCGCGTTCGGTCACCGGCAGGCCCAGCAGCACGGAATTGGCGAACATGGCGGCGAAGCCGATGGCCACGCAATCGGGCCAGGGGCGCGCGAACAGCACGCGCGCGCCCACCACCGCCAGGCCGAAAGACGTCCCCGCGCCTCCGTAATAGGCGCCCAGCAGCCACAGATCGAGCTGGTCGCCCAGGTCCAGCGTGGCGATTGCGGTGAACAGCAGGCAGGGGATGGCGAATTTCTGGGTGAAGACCATCAGCCCGTCCACGGCGCTGTCCTTGAACAGCCCGCGCCAGACGGCCAGATAGCCCGCGCCGACGACAAGGAAGACCGGCAGGACAATGGCGATCAGGTCGCCCACCTAGACCTCGTATCGCAGGGTCATGCCGTCATGGGCGGGGGTGACGTGGTCGGGCGTCTCGTTCGCGACCGTGTCATGATCGAGGTCGATATGCAGGTTCGTCAGGACGGCGCGGCGGGGGGCTGCGCGGGCGATCCATTCCAGGGTGTTGGACAGGTGGCTGTGGCTGGGATGCGGGGTGCGGCGCAGGGCGTCGACGATCCAGCAATCGAGCCCCGCCAGCATGGGCCAGACCGGTTCGGGGATGGCCGAGACATCGGGCAGGTAGGCGACATCGTGAATGCGAAAGCCGAGCGCGTCGATATTGCCATGGGTGACTTCGAACGGGGTGAAGGTGATCGGGCCGCCCGGGCCGTCCACCGTCACATCGCCGTCGATGGCGTTGAGATCGAGGATCGGAGGATAGGCGGAACCGGGCGGCTGCACGAAGGCATAGCCGAAGCGGCTGATCAGGTCGTTCTGGGTGGGTCCATCGGCATGGACGGGCAGCTTGGCGCGCATGTTGAACACGATCATCCGCAGATCGTCGAGGCCATGGACGTGGTCGGCATGGGCATGGGTGTAGAGCACGGCGTCCAGCCGCCCGATGCCCGCGTCCAGCAGTTGCGCGCGCAGGTCGGGGGAAGTGTCGATAAGCACCGTGGTGGTGCCCTGTTCCGTCTGACGCTCCACCAGCAGCGAACAGCGGCGGCGGATGTTGCGCGGGTTCGTGGGGTCGCAATCGCCCCAATGCCCGCCAAGGCGCGGCACCCCGCCGGACGATCCGCAGCCAAGGATGGTGAAGCGCAATTCAGCCATTCCGTGCAGCGCCCCCGGCGGCTTTCCAGAACAGCCGGTCGAAATTGGCGGACGTGCGCGCCGCGAAGTCGGCATAGTCGAGGCCAAGGGCCTCGGCCGCCGCGCGGGCGGTATGGGCGGTAAAGGCAGGCTCGTTGCGCTTGCCGCGATGGGGCGGTGGCGCGAGGTAGGGGCTGTCGGTTTCCAGCAGGATCCGGTCCAGCGGGACGGCGGCGAAGATGTCGCGCAGCGCCTGGCTCCTGGGAAAGGCGGTGATGCCCGACATGCTGAGGTAGAAGCCCAGATCCAGCGCTGCCCCGGCCAGCGCCGCGCCGGAACTGAAGCAATGCATGACGCAGGTATAGGCCCCCGCGCGGTATTCGTCGGCCAGGATGCGCGCCATGTCCGCATCGGCATCGCGGGCATGGATGATCAGCGGCAGGCGCGTGCGCCGCGCGGCCTCGATATGCACGCGCAGGCTGTCGTGCTGCACGGCCTTGCTGTCGGCGGTGTAGTGGTAATCGAGCCCGGTCTCTCCGATCCCGACGAATTTCGGATGCGTGGCAAGGTCTTGGAGCTGTTCCACCGTCGCCATCGGCTCCTCCGCGGCGGACATCGGATGGGTGCCAGCGGCCCAGAACACCGGTGCATGCGCCTCGGCGATGGCCTGCACCTGCGGCGCGTTGCGCAGGCGCGTGCAGATCGTGACCATGCGCGACACGCCCGCCTGCGCGGCGCGCGAGATCACGTCGGGCAATTCGACACGGAGGCTGTCGAAATCGAGGTGGCAATGGCTGTCGACGATCTGCGGGGTCATGAAGGCTCGGACTGGCGGAGGCGGGCCGCCATGCGGTCCAGGTCGAGGAAGATATCGAAGATGAGCGCGGCGGGGTCAAGGTTGACCGCCTTGCCCTGTCGCGCCCGCGCGGTCAGCCGTTGTGCCAGGTCGGCCCAATGGCGCGCGGCGGACGGCGTCGGTGCGAGGCGGTGCAGCGTCGCGGCTTCGCCCGGCGCGATCTCGGGCAGGGGCTGTCCGGTCGCCCCGACCCGCGCGGCCCGCGCCAACGCGGTATCGAGCAGCGCGAGCGTCAGGTCGAACCGGGCCTCGCGACCCTTTCCGACGGTGGCCGCCGCGAGGCGCAGGGCCAGCGGGCGGTCCATATTCGGCAGCGTTTCCAGAAGCTTGGCGATATCGGCATAGATCTGCGGGCCGCCCTGTTGCGCCAGCGTCATGGCCGCCCCGACAGAGCCCTGGGCCAAGGTGGCCAGCGCCGCCGACTTGGGCGGTTCGGCCCCGGCCTGAGCCAGCGCCGCGGCAAGATCGGCGGCGCCCAAGGCGCCGAAGCGCAGCGTGCGGCAGCGCGACCGGATCGTCGGCAAGAGGCCGGAGGGGCGGTGGGAGACGAGGAACAGGACGGCGCCCCTTGGCGGCTCCTCCAGCTCCTTGAGCAGGGCATTGGCAGCGTTGGCGTTCATCTCGTCCGCAGTGTCCACGATCACCACGCGGCGCGCGCCCGCGGCGGACAGGTGAAAAAACCCTTTCAGTCCGCGCACTTCGTCCACGGTCAACTGCGTGGCGAGGCGCTTTTCCTTGTCCTGCCAGGGGCGGCGCAGCAGGAACAGCCCCGGCTCGCTGAGGGCCGCGACGCGCCGGGCGACGGGATGATCGGGGGCGATGTCGAGCGTTGCGGGCGGGGCTGGCGCGCCGAACATGTCGTCCGCGCCGGCATCAGGCGGGGTGGCCAGCAGGAAGCGGGCGGCGCGCCACGCGAAGGTCGCCTTGCCGACGCCCCTTGGCCCGGTCAGGAGCCAGGCATGGGGCAGCTTGCCCGATGCGACGGCCCCGAGGAACGCGGCCTCTGCCGCATCTTGCCCGAACAGCCGCGCCGCCGCCCGTGGATGGGGCGCGCCGTCGAGGCGGTCGGATTCGGGAACGGTATCGTCGGACATGGGACCGGGTGTAGCATGGGCGCGATCCGGGGTGCAGGGTAGATCAATGGCAGATCAATTCTCGCGCCGCGGCGATGCCCGGACCGGCGCCTTCTGCATCTCCGGGGCGCGCCCGCGCCCGCCTGCGCGCGCCCGCGCCGGTGCTCACGGCGTCAGCCGGTCCGCGACATGCCCCTGCAACACCTGCGCCAGAACCTCGGGCGGCGCATCGGCATCCACGAGACGACAGCGCCCGGGCGCGGCCACCGCAAGCGCCCGGAAGCCCGCGCGCAACTTGTGCTGGAAGGCCAGGCCGAATTCCTCGAACCGGTCCTCGCCGCTGTCCCGGGCCAGCCCGCGGGCAAGCGCCGCGGCCGGGTCCATGTCGAGGATCAGCGTCAGGTCCGGCTCCACCCCGATGGCGGCGGCATGGATCTGGTCCACCAAGCCGCGCAGATCGCCCCGCGTGGCGCCCTGGTAGACGCGGGTGCTGTCGGCGAACCGGTCCGTCACCACGTCGCGCCCGGCCGCCAGCGCCGGACGGATCGTCCGTTCCAGGTGATCACGGCGCGCGGCGGTGAAGAGCAGGATCTCCGTCTCGGGGCTCCAGCGCTCCGGATCGCCCTCCACCAGCAGGCGCCGGATCTCTTCCGCCCCCGGCGCGCCACCCGGTTCGCGCGTCAGCACGGCATCGCGCCCGCGCGCGCGCAACCACTCGGCCAGCAACCGCGCCTGGGTGGACTTGCCACAACCGTCGATGCCTTCGAGGCTGATGAACAGGGCAGGGGACTGGGACATGTCTGACGGATGCGCGGCCTTTGGGGTCTTTCGGGTCGAGGCCTCGCATACCGCGCCCGCCTCGGCAAGCCCGCGCCTGGAAACGCGCCCGCGCCTCCCCCGCCCGCGCCTTCCCCGCCCGCCTTTCATCTTGGCCAAAAAACCTCCGGGGGGGCCCGCAGGGCGGGGGCAGCGCCCCCTCCGGTCCCCGCGCGCCCCGGATTGCCGCCCTCAGGAGGCGGGCAGCGCCGCCTCTTCGCCGCCGCCCCGCACCATGCCCATGACGTCCGCGAAGGCCGCGCGCAGGCGCACCATCGGCCCGCCACGTGCCACGTCGGCCATCGCAAGCACGGGCACGCGGGCCTCGAACCCGGTGATGCCCTGCACGATATGCAGTTCGCCCACGACGTCGCCCGCGCGCACCGGCGCGGGCAGGGGGGTGGTGTAGGTCAGGGTCGCTTCGATCTCGGGGTCCAGCAGGGCGGGCAGCAACATGCGGACATCCTCCGCCGCCGCGAGCCCGACGCTATCCTCTGCCCCGAGGAACACCGCGGCGCGGGCGATCTCCACCCCTTCGCGCAGGACGTCGCCCATGACGAATTGCCTGAACGCCCAGGTCACGATGCGCTCGGCCTCGGCCGCGCGGACCTCGGCCGAGGGCAGGCCCGAGATCACGAAGGTCACCCGCCGGTCGCCCTGCACGGCCGAGCCGACAAGCCCGTAGCCCGCTTCCTGCGTGTGGCCGGTCTTCAGCCCGTCCGCCCCGATCCCGAGGGTCAGCAGCGGGTTGCGGTTGAAGCGATTGGCCGGGCTGCGGCCCTCGTAATCGAACTCGGTCTCGGCGAAATAGGTGTAATATTCGGGGAAATCCTCGATGATGTGCCGGGCGACCAGCCCGAGGTCATGCATCGACATGCGGTGGCCTTCGGCGGGCCAGCCCGACGCGTTGCGGAAGGTCGACTGGGTCAGGCCCAGTTGCTGCGCCCGCTGGGTCATCAGGGTGGCGAAGCCGGCCTCCGTCCCGTCGGGGCTGAGCGCTTCGCCCAGCACCACGGAAGCATCGTTGCCGGACACGATCACCACGCCGCGGATCAATTCCTCGATCGTGGGGCGGTCTTGCGTGTTGAGGAACATGGTGGAGCCGCCGAAGCTCATCGCGTGTTCGGAAACCGGCACCCGCGTCTCCAGGGTCAGGCGGCCCTCGCGCAGCGCCTCGAAGGTCATCAGCAGCGTCATCAGTTTCGACATGGAGGCCGGCGGCAACGGCACGTCGGCATTGACCGCCATCAGCACCTGTCCCGAGGCGTGGTCATAGACCCAGGCCGATCCGGCCTGCGTCTCGTAGCCCTGGGCGGCGGCGGTGAGGGGGGCGCAAACGAAAACCGCCGCGAGGAAGATCGCGGCGGCCTTGGTGAGAAGAGAGCTGAACATGGCGTCCTATCGACTTACGAAAAAGGCATCTTCAAAGCCAAGCTCCCGCACATTCGCCAGTATCGCATCGCGTGTCGCCACCGAATCCGCCGGTCCGACCACGACGCGCCAGAACTGGCGGCCATTGCTCGACTGATCATAGATTGTGGGCTCCAGGCCGACGCTGCGCAAGGCCTGCCCGGTATTGGTGGCGTTTTCCTGCACGGAGAAGATGCCGATCTGGACATAGGCGCGGTCCAGGTTGCCGGTGGCCCCGCCCGCAGGCGTGCGCGCCGCCGAAGGCGCGGGAGGCCGGTAATCTTCGGGCCGCGGCGCCGCGGCAATGGCCGCGGCGGCCGAGGCGGCGATGGCGCTGCCGTCCCCATCCAGCGGCGTGGCGGTGATTTCACCCGCCGCGGCGGAGGCCGCGATGTCTTCACCCGCCGCGGCGGAGGCCGCGATGTCTTCACCCGGCACCATGGCGTCCGGCAAGCCGTCGCCGGTTTCCGCCACTTCCTCGCGGCGCAGGGCCGTGACGTTGAGCATCGTCGGATCGCCCGCCAGCGCGCCGAGGGCGGCGGCGGCATCGGAGGAGATCTGAAGCGCGGGCCCGGGATTGTCGCGTTCGCGCCGGAACAGCGCGCCGATCACGAAGCGGCCGTTCTCGTCGTTGCGGATGATGACGCGTTCCGGATCGCCGACATCGGGATGCGCGACCCAGACGCCACCCAGCGACGGCCGCCCATCCCAGAGGCCTTCGGTCGTGACTTCGAACACTTCGGGCGCTTCGACGTCGCGTTCCACGAGCCGCGTGGCCCCGATGGGCGCGGGCCCGTCGGCATCGGCATTGCGCGACAGGAAGTTGAATTCACCCTCCGCACAGGCGCCGAGTGCGAGGACGGGGATCAAGGCGAGGCCGAGGCGGCGGGAGGTCCGACGGACACCGGGCGCCTTGCGGGGCATGGGGCGGATAGGGGTCATTGCTGCTCTTCTCTGCACTCTGTCCCCACGCTTGAGCGCGCAGGTGGTTTGATATGTCCCGGACGTTGCCGGGCCGCGTCCCGATCTGCCGGGCCGCACCTGTATTGCGGAAACGATACAACAGTGATTCGTTTATGAAAAGACACCTTGTGCAGAACCTGTCCCCGCGCGGGTTTCAGAATCACACATGCCACAGTAACGCTGCGCGAATGGCCCGCCCGGAGGAGTGGCAGAGTGGTCGAATGCACCGGTCTTGAAAACCGGCGTGCGTGAAAGCGTACCGTGGGTTCGAATCCCACCTCCTCCGCCACTTGCCCTCGCGAAAGCGTTCTCCCGATCCGGCTGCGGCCGGATTTTTCCGTTGTTTTCGGGGGTTATGCGGGATGGGCTGAGCACCGGCGTCCGCGCCAGGAGGGACGAAGGCGGTCTCTTGGGGCCAGTATTCTCCTGACCTGTTGCCTGCGC
>Ga0100398_1003006_pt1 | contig 13862 bp, 10 predicted proteins | sample CryGeymeta201522_FD_81568 | JGI IMG/M metagenome (GOLD analysis project Ga0100398, IMG submission 81568) | Groundwater microbial communities from Crystal Geyser aquifers in Utah, USA - Crystal Geyser metaG 2015-22 | ecosystem: Environmental > Aquatic > Deep subsurface > Groundwater | place: USA... | reverse complement strand
ACGCCCGCTTTCAAAAGATCATGAAGATGAATAACCCCCACAGGCACTTTATCTCCCGCTTGGTTGAAGACAAAGAGGGAAGTAATCGAATATTCCTCCATCCTCTGTACAGCTTTAGCAGCCAATGCATCCTTTTCAATCCACTTTGGATTTTTCGTCATCACTTCAGAGGCCTCCCGATTGAAAAGATCGCTGAATTTTTCTAAAGCTCGCCTCAGATCCCCATCGGTAATCACGCCGACCAGATGCCCCTCCGTGTTGCAGACTCCGGTTACCCCTAATCGTTTTGAGGTAATCTCAAAAATCGCATCCTTCATCAATGTCTTCTCCGATACCATCGGAAAGGCTTTTCCCCCATGCATCAGGTCTTCCACCTTCAGGAGAAGCTTCTTCCCCAGCGCCCCACCTGGGTGGAGCATAGCAAAATCCTCTTTTTTGAAATCTTTCTTCCCCATGAGAGCAATGGCTAAAGCGTCTCCCAAAGCAAGAGTGGCTGTGGTGCTGGCTGTTGGAGCTAGACCTAATGGACAGGCTTCCTCTCTCACACGAATATCGAGGTTGACATCCCCCGCCTTTGCCAGATTAGAGTACAAATTTCCAGTGAAGGTGACCAACCGGTTTCCATATCGCTTGATGAGAGGCAGAACTTCCAAAAGCTCTCGAGTTTCTCCGCTATAGGAGATGGCGATGATCACATCCTCCTTTGCTAACATCCCAAAATCTCCATTCAATCCCTCTGCGGGGTGAAGGAAAAAAGACGGGGTCCCTGTACTGGCGAATGTGGAGGCGATCTTTCGGCCTACCAGCCCCGATTTCCCCATGCCCATAAGGACCACTTTCCCTTTACAGTGATAGAGTAACTCGACCGCCCGTGAGAAGTTTTCATCAATTCGCTCTGCTAAATCGAGGATGGATTCGGCCTCCACTCTCAATACCCGCTTTGCCTCTTCCACGATATCCAATGACTCCTGTCTCCTTTCCCCTGCGCCACGCAGGGTGCAGGGCAGCCCTGAACCTCACATGGTTCAGGGTAATCTCACCCGCCCTTCATTTCTCTTCTCTTCTTGGAAACCCGCGCCCTATCCGGCTTCCTCTTCCCCCGCCGAAGGGAAGCCTTGATGAACTCCCTGAAAAGGGGATGAGGATCCATGGGCTTCGACTTAAATTCTGGATGGAACTGACATCCAAGAAACCAAGGATGGCCTTTCAGCTCGATGATCTCAATCAGCCCCATATCAGGAGAAACGCCACTAAATACCATTCCTGCTTTTCCTAAAATATCCATATAGTCATTATTAAATTCATAACGATGCCGGTGTCGCTCATTGATTAACCTTTTATTATAGGCCTCCAGAGCTAAACTTCCTTCTTCGAGACGGCAGGGATAAGATCCCAACCTCATCGTCCCACCCTTTGGAGTATCAGAGGCCCGTTTCTGGGCGACCTGATCCCGATCTATCCATTCCTCCAGCAAATAGATCACTGCATGGGGAGTGTGGGTATCAAATTCAGAGCTATTGGCTCCTTTCAGACCGGCGCAGTGCCTGGCAATCTCAATGACAGCACACTGCATTCCCAGACAAATCCCAAAGTATGGAATCCGTTTCTCCCTGGCATATTGAATCGCTTTGATCTTCCCTTCAATCCCTCTTGTCCCAAACCCTCCGGGGACGAGAATGCCATTGGCGTCCTTGAGGAAACATTCTGGCCCCTCCTTCTCGACCTGCTCCGAATCAATATATTTCAGATTCACCCTGGCATCATTCGCAATGCCTCCATGAATCAATGCCTCGGTTAAACTTTTATAGGATTCGACCAAGCTGACATATTTTCCTACCAAAGCGATCGTGGTTTCGAAACGGGGATGTTTGACCTTTTTGACGACCCGCTCCCAACCCTTTAAATTCGGTCGCCCAGTCCAGATATTCAGTTTCTCAACAATCTTTTCGTCCAGTCCCTCCTGATGAAAGACGATGGGGACTTCATATACCGTCTCCACATTTTTAGCTGTGATCACCGCATCTTTCTCCACATTGCAGAAGAGGGCAATTTTGGCTTTCACATCGGGAGAAAGCATTCGGTCGGTTCGGCAGAGAAGAATATCGGGCTGGATTCCTATTTCTCGAAGCTCCTTCACGCTATGCTGAGTCGGTTTGGTTTTTAACTCTCCTGCCGTTTGGATGTAAGGCACCAGAGTGAGGTGAATGTAAAGCGTATTCTCCCTGCCTACATCTCCTCGAATTTGCCGGATCGCTTCTAAAAAAGGAAGACTTTCGATGTCGCCGACAGTCCCACCCACCTCGACAATCACAATATCTACATCTTGGGCCAGATCGAAGATCTTCGACTTGATCTCATCGGTGATATGGGGAATCACCTGAACAGTGCTGCCCAGGTAGTCTCCCTTTCTCTCTTTGGAGATGACCGAATCATAGATTTGCCCGGTGGTAAAATTATTTTTCTTCGATGTCTTGACATTGCTGTAACGCTCGTAGTGCCCTAAATCGAGATCCGCCTCTGCCCCATCATCGGTCACGTAAACTTCTCCGTGTTGAAAAGGATTCATGGTGCCCGGATCTACATTGATATAAGGATCGAACTTGAGAAAAATGACCTTCAACCCTCTGAGCTCCAGGAGGGATCCAATCGATGATGACGCCAATCCTTTTCCCAAAGAGGAAACTACCCCTCCGGTCATAAAAATATATTTTGTCCTCGTATTCGCCAAAAAAAACCTCCCTCTCCCTCAACACGAACAACGGGGATTTAAAAATCTTTCGATCAATTCAAATCCTTTCTCAATGGAGATTCCGGACTGCCCTGCAGAAACCTCATCAAATCTTTTTCCATGGGCGGATGTTGCCCCGTCCTCATTAGAATAGATGACATAGGGGACTGGATCGGCTGTGTGCGTTCTAACGGAAAGAGGAGTGGGATGGTCGGGGAGGACCAGAACCTTATACTGTTTGAATTCCTTCATCCCTCTCAAAATACGCCCTACGATCTTTTCGTCAAACGCCTCGATGGCTTCGATTTTCAATCGAAGATCTCCCATATGACCTGCTTCGTCAGGAGCTTCCACATGGACATATACAAAATCCTTTTCCCTCAAACCTCTCAGAGCATACCGAGCTTTCCCATCATAATTCGTATCAAAGTATCCTGTGATACCAGGGACCTCCAGCACTTCCAATCCGGCTAAGATTCCAATCCCTTTGATCAGGTGGACCGCTGAGATCACATAGCCCTCCATCCCGAATCGTTCCTTCAGCGTGATCATGCGGGGCGACCGCCCTTGCCCCCAGAGCCAAATGGAGTTGGCAGGGGGGAGCCCTTTTGCCTCACGGGTGTGATTGATAGGATGATTCTTGAGAAGCCGCTGAGATTTCATCATCAGAGTGAGGACAGGTTCGTTCATTTGAGGAAGGAAAGGGGATATTTCCTTGCCAATGATGTCATGAGGAGGGGTAATTTCCAACTTCTCCATGTTTGAAAATTTAGCCGCCCCATTCTTCAAGACCATCAAATGCCGATAGCTCACCCCTGCATAGAATCTAATTTCATTTGTTGCCATCTCTTTGTTTAAATCAAGGATGACTTTCTTTGCTTCCTCATTCGTAATGTGACCGGCAGAGAAATCTTCCATCACGATTTTATTCCCTTGAAATTTTAGGGTAACAAGATTACATCGGAAGGCAATATCATCAGCCGCGAGTTTGACGCCCAGGCTCGCCGCTTCCAGTGGACCTCTCCCAGTATAATAAGAGATGGGGTTATACCCAAAAATGGAGAGGTTGGCGATCTCACTACCTGGGTTAAAACCGTCAGGAATTGTCCTGACCAAACCGATCTCACCCTGTTTCGCCATCCAATCCATGTGGGGGGTTCGGGCTACCATCAATGGGGTCTTCCCCCCAAGACTCTCAACGGAGTAGTCTGCCATCCCATCCCCAACAATAATAACATACTTCATCTTTTCAGGCATTTCCTGCTATCCTCAAAAGTTCTAAATATACCAAAAACTTACAAATGTCAAATGAAAAGCGAAAATTGAAAGCAAAAGGCATGCCAATTTTTAGGGAAATGCCACCCACCTTGTGGCCAGGTCTTTAATCCTCTTAAGAACTCTTTCATACCCCAAAATGGATAAGTGAAGGTTTGTCAAAGGGTCATTATAAAACGTATCGACTCCTAATTGAGTCGCCACTACATCGGGGTGGAAGGCATCGAGATAGGCGTCAGTATAGATGAAGGCAGTTTTCATTATTTAGCGGTGGTAACCGGTGATTGTGACAGGCAAACAGAAATCCCAATTTGCTATCACCAATCACCATCACCCTTTGCACTTTATAGATTGAGGTATTTCAACACGGCTTCTTTCTTGGGTGGAAGAGAGACGGGTTTCTGAGAGACTCGAATGGCAACATCCGGATCCTTCAGACCATGTCCAGTGATGGTCAGCACCACCACATCTCCTTTCTTGAAGAAACCTTTTCGATCAAGCTTGATCACCCCGGCCAGAGAGGCTGCAGAGGCAGGTTCGCAGAAGATTCCTTCCAAACTCGCTATCATTCGATAAGCCTCCAGGATCTCTTCATCGCTCACCATGTCGATCAAGCCTCCGGATTCATCCCGGGCTGCCATGGCCTGTTTCCAACTGGCAGGGTTTCCAATCCGGATGGCTGTGGCAATGGTCTCAGGCTGCTCAATGACTTTTCCCCTGACAATGGGTGCAGCTCCCTCTGCCTGAAATCCCAACATCTTTGGAAGACCTTCAGCTCTCCCCTTCTCCCAATACTCTTTGTATCCTTTCCAATAAGCGGTGACATTCCCTGCGTTGCCGACTGGAAGACAATGGTAAGTGGGAACAAATCCTAAATGGTCAATGACTTCAAAGGAGGCCGTCTTCTGGCCTTCAATTCGATAGGGATTGAGAGAGTTGACCAAGGTAACGGGTTCTGTCTCTGAAATCTCTCTGACGATATGAAGGGCCTCATCAAAGTTCCCTTCGATTTGGATGACCTGGGCACCATGAGCCATTGCTTGAGATAACTTGCCGAGGGCGATTTTCCCCTCAGGAATGAGGACATAAGCTTTCATTCCTGCTTTGGCAGCATAGGCGGCTGCGGAGGCAGAAGTATTTCCTGTGGAGGCACAGATGACTGCCTTGGAGGCCATTTCCTTCGCCATCGAAACCGCTACAGTCATCCCTCGATCTTTGAAAGAACCTGTTGGATTGAGGCCTTCATATTTGAAATAGAGGTCGATTCCTGAAACCACTTCTTTCTTGATCCGGGAAGAAGGGATGAGCGGAGTATTCCCTTCAAGCAAGGTGATGATGCACTTCTCTTCCCTAACAGGTAAAAAATCCCAGTACTCTCGAATCACCCCACGCCACATCTTCTACACCTACAGTTCGGAGTAATTAGTTCGCCTGCCTTCGCCGAAGCGGCACCGCGCAGGCAGGTAGTTCGGAGAATTTAAAAAACTCCGAACTCTAAACTCTGAACTCCGAACTAAATCATTCCAGCTCGTTTTCGACGCGAATGAACATCGTCTTTCCCAGAATCACTCCAAGTCGATCAATCTCTTTCAAGGCCCGATGGACATTCTTTTCTTTGGCCTCATGGGTCATCATGACAATGGGCACCGCACCGTTGACCTGCCTTCCCTTTTGGATTACGGCAGAGATGCTGATATCATTCTTCCCTAAGATTCCTGAAATTTTTGAAAGCACTCTTGGCCGATCCAATGCTGAAAACCTCATATAGAAAGGCATCACGACATCATCCATCTTCTTGAGAGGAATTTTTTCAATGGCCGATTCCTGGAAAGAGAGCAGCGGCACCCGGCGCCCAGAAGCCCGGATCAGAACATTCCTTCCCAGTTCGACCAGATCGCTCACCACCGCACTCCCCGTGGGCATCCGCCCCGCCCCCTTTCCATAAAAGAGCGTAGGTCCAACGGCATCGCCTTTAATATAAATCGCATTGAATACCCCCTCGACCGTAGAAAGCAGATGTCCCTCTGGAATCATGGTGGGATGAACGCGAGCTTCTATCTTCCCCTTCTCCATTTTGGCAATGGCCAAGAGTTTTATACGATATCCAAATTCCCGACTGAATTGAATATCCAGAGGCGTGATTTCAGAGATTCCTCCAATGAAGACCTCTTTAAATCGGAGGGGGGTTCCAAAGGAGAGGCGGATGAGAATGGCAAGTTTGTGTGCAGCATCGATTCCCTCAATATCATAGGTCGGATCAGCCTCAGCATATCCTTTCTCTTGGGCTTCCTTTAAGACTTCTTTGAAGTTTCTCCCCTCGTCAGTCATCTTGGAAAGGATGTAGTTAGAAGTCCCATTTAGAATTCCGAAGATCGAATGGATTCGGTTGGCGACCAAACCTTCTTTGATCGACCGGATGAGTGGAATGCCTCCACCGACCGAGGCTTCAAAGTTGACATCCACGCCGAAGCGGTAGGCCTCCCTGAAGATCTCATCTCCGTGAAGGGCAAGGAGGGCCTTATTGGCCGTGACGATATGCTTTTTATTCCGAATCGCTTTCAGAATAAAGGTTTTTGCAGGTTCAATGCCTCCCATTAACTCCATGACAATATCGATTTCAGGATCCTTGATCACCTCCTCAGCTCTGCGAGTGAGGACCCCTGATTTTAACTTCACTCCGCGGTCGGTATCTAAATCGATGTCAGCAATTCGCTTCAGGATGAGCTTGGCGCCCATGCGCTTCTCAATCAGCTTGGCATTTTTCTGAAGGATTCTTCCAACACCAGAACCCACTGTCCCGAAACCGATCAGACCGACCTTGATCTCCTTCATCCTTCTAACCCCTATAAACATTTTTTTAAAACCTTCTGAATCCCTTTAACGGCCTGTTTAATTCGAGCCTCGTTCTCTACCAATGCAAACCTCACGAAGCCCTCTCCATGCTCACCAAAACCGATCCCAGGAGAGACGGCCACTTTCCCTTCCTTTAATAGAAGTTTAGAAAAGTCAATCGATCCCATCTTCTTTAAAGGTTTTGGAATCTCTGCCCAAACGAACATCGTTCCTTTCGGTTTTTCAATCTCCCAGCCCACTCGTTTCAATCCATGGATGAGGACATCCCTCCTCTTCCGGTATTCCTCCACGGTTTGTTGAACACAGTTCTGATCTTCATTGAGGGCAATGATGCCTGCGATCTGAATGGGTTGAAAGACTCCGTAATCGAAATAGCTCTTCAACCTTGCTAAGGCAGCCAGCATCTCAGCATTTCCCACTGCAAAACCCACTCGCCAACCGGGCATATTATAACTTTTAGAAAGAGAGGTGAACTCCACCCCCACATCCTTTGCCCCTTTGACCTGAAGGAGGCTGGGTGCCTTATATCCATCGAAGACGATATCCCCATAGGCCAAATCATGGACGATCATCAGATGATGCTCTTTTGCAAAAGCTACCAGATCTTCGAAGAAATTGAGGTCCACCACCATGGTAGTTGGATTATGAGGGAAACTCACAATGACCATCTTAGGATGAGGCCAAGTCTGTTTGGTTGCCGTCAATAACCGTTGGAAGAAATCCTCTCCCCCCATCAAAGGGACTGAACGCAGATCTCCTCCGGCAATCACGACCGAATAGGCATGGATGGGATAGGTCGGGTCCGGAACGAGGACAACATCTCCAGGGCCAAGGGTCGCTAAAACCAGATGTCCGAGTCCTTCCTTGGCGCCGATGGTGACCACACTCTCTGTTTCTGGATCGAGATCAACATCGTAGCGTCTTTGATACCAGCCGGCGGCCGCACACCTCAATTTATAAATTCCTTTTGAGGCAGAGTACCGATGATTCCTTGGATTTTTTACGGCTTCAATTAATTTATTAACGATATGTTTGGGCGTGGGCAGATCAGGGTTTCCCATGCCCAAATCAATGATATCCTCTCCTCTTCGTCTTGCCTCCATCTTCAATTGATTGACAATCCCGAAGATGTAAGGGGGGAGCCTTTGCATTCGATGAAATCCAGCGCCTTCAGGATGAAACATTTCCATATAATGATTTCCTTTCCTATGCCGTAACTCAACCCTTTCAGGGTTGACCATCATCAAGGCTGAAGCCTTGAGTTACAGTGTTTGAGCTTTGAAATTTGATATCAGGTTAGGGTTAACATAATTTTTCCCTCTTTTCAATTCCTTTTACCCCCTGAACCATGCCATGAACCACGTAGGGTTCATGATTAGTCCTGAACTCTATGTAGTCCAGGAAGAGGTTCAGGGCTTTGCTTCACATCCTAATTTTTATCCTATGGTGGCCAGGTCCATCCTCCCTTTCCATCGCTTGACCAATATACCCTTCAATCCTGCATGAGAAGGGTGAACCAGTTCCGGGTCTTCTCGGATGACCCGAAAGGCTTCCTTTCTCGCCTCAATCAAAATGGGAGTATCCCGGATGATGTGGGCCACCCTGAAATCTGGCAAACCTGATTGTCGGATGCCAAAGAATTCTCCGGGTCCTCTGAGGGCCAAATCTTCCTCAGCAATCTTAAATCCATCGGTTGTTTTCTCCATGGCTCGAAGCCGAACCTTTGCCTCCTCAGAAGACCGGTATTGGGCCAGCAAAATACACTTGGAGGGGTAACGTCCCCGGCCAATCCTTCCCCTCAATTGATGGAGCTGAGAAAGGCCAAATCGCTCAGCATGCTCTACCACCATGACAGAGGCGTTGGGAATATCGATCCCCACTTCAATAACTGTCGTAGCGACCAGGATTTGAATCTTCCCTTCCTTAAACTCCATCATGATGGCCTCTTTCTCGTCACTTTTTATCCTGCCATGGAGCAAACCAATCCGAAAATCTGGAAAGACTTCCTTCTGAAGGTGGTCCGCCATTCGTGTGGCATCCCTGAGATCCAATTTCTCAGACTCCTCTACCAAGGGATAGACAATGAAAGCCTGGCGGCCTTTTCTCACCTCCTCCTCAACGATTCGATAAACCTTGGCCCTTGCAGGTTCAGGAAAGACCTTGGTCTCAACAGGCATCCTGCCAGGCGGCATCTCATCAATGAGTGAAACATCCAGGTCCCCATAAATAGTCATGGCGAGAGTCCTTGGAATGGGAGTCGCTGTCATTACCAAAACGTCAGGATTCCCACCTTTCTTCTTTAAAAGCCCCCTTTGAACCACACCAAATTTGTGCTGCTCATCAATGATGGCGAGTCCCAAACGATTGAATTCAACCGCTTCCTGAATCACAGCATGGGTTCCGATCACCAGTTGGACATCTCCATTCCCAATTCTTTGGTAAAGATCTTCCTTCTCCGAACCCTTGACACTACTGGTCAGCAGGGCCACTTTTACCCCCAATGGCTCCAGCCACCGGTGGAGATTGAGAAAGTGTTGCTCTGCTAAAACTTCGGTGGGGGCCATGATAGCAGCCTGGTAACCACTCTCCACAACATACAGGCAAGTCAAGAGGGCGACGACTGTCTTCCCGCTTCCCACATCTCCCTGAATCAATCGGTTCATGGGATGGGGTTTTTCCAAATCCTCCTTGATCTCGGCCAAAACCATCTCCTGGGCGCGTGTTAATTTGAAAGAGAGATGATTTAATAATCTCTGGACTAAGACACCATCGGTTTTAAAAGAAATCCCTGTCTCCAGCGCTACTCCTCTTTTCTTCAGTCCCATTCCGAGCTCTAAGAAAAAAAATTCATCAAAGATGATCCGACGGTGGCCGTCTGAACGCTGGAGGTTAAGAGCATCGATGGACTCTCCTTCAGGAGGGAAATGGACCCTCCGGAAGGCTTCTGAAAAATTAATCAGGTCCTGTCGCTCCACAATCTCCCGTGGGATAGGGCTCGAAAGTTCATCGGCATATCCATCCAAGATGGTCTTCATCAGCCTTCTCAAAGTCCTCTGATAAAGTCCCTCTGTTTCGGAATAGATGGGAACGATCCGTTTGAAGTTGAGGTAATCCTTCTCCATATCCCCATCCACTATCTCCACATCAGGATGATGAATCTCTCTCTGATAGTTAAACCACCTCACCTCACCGGAGAAGATTAGTTGGCGCCCTTTTTTAAATCGTTCTCTGAGGTATCTCTCGTTGCCACGAAACCACTTCAATGTGATCGTTCCGCTCCCATCACCCACAACTACCTCAAAGACTCTTTTCCTCTTGTTTTGATAAAAAGCAACTCCCGAAAGCAGGATTTCACCAAAACTTGTCTCTTTTCTTCCGGCTTTGAGTTCGGAGATCTTTTTCAAGTGACTTCGGTCTTCATAGCATCGCGGGAGAAAGTAGAGGGCATCCTCCACAGTTAGAATCCCTTTTTTCTCAAAGAGCTTAGCCAGTCTGGGCCCTACCCCTTTCACATATTGTATAGGAGTGAGAAGGCGATTCTTAAAGTGAGAAGTTGATAGTCTTTCCATCTGCCCTTTTTCTGCCCTAAGATTTCAAATTGATCCTTGTGAAATTTGAAGCACGAAATCCGAATTTCGAAACAAATCCAAATGACCAAAACTTAAAATTGAGGCTTATGTTTTGAAAATTTGAGAATTTGAAATCCGAATTTGCCTGCCCTGTTAAGTAGGTTTTGAGTAACTTCTGCTTTGCTGTGTCATGATACATCCGGGACAAGTAAAGTCGTCGACTTCGGGCGAAATTACTTAACAGGGTAAAAATTTCGATATTCGAATTTCGTATTTGTTGACTCTCGGACATCACTCCCCTTAACCCCTTGTCTCCCAATCATCGAGAACTACCTTAATATATTTCCTTTTACAGGAGGGACATTGGATTTCATTCTCTCCCAGCTTTAGATTGAACTGATCATAAGAGACAGGCTGATCACAATAAGGACAACGATAAGAAAACTTCTGAATGATTTGTTCTCCCAATTTATCTTCTCATAAAGGTTTTTCTTCACAGTTAATTGTAGCCTCTATCCTCCTGCCTCCAGCCTCTAACCTCTATCCTATGGTCTATCCCCTCTAACCTCATACATTAAAGGACTATACTAAAACTACTCCCAAGAATCAAGGAACTGTCCTGTAGAATTTGCTTGACATTTTCGTTCACTTAAATTATAGTGTTCACTAAATAGTGAACAGCTCTATTTTGGTGAACATAACATGACCGAAAAAGACATTGAGCAAATATTTAAGGCTGATTTTAGAAGACTTTTCCCTAAGCTCAGGGATGCTGCTTTTATACCTGAGTATCCTTTAGGAAAAAAAGGGGGGGTAGACGTGGCATTACGTTTGAAGATTGGCGCACAGAGGGAAACGCTTCTTTGCGAGGTTGTCAGCCAGAGGTTCCCAAAGCAGATAAGAGAAAAAGGGTTACAGCTTTTGGAAACGACTGAGCAAGGCAAGAAAGGATATCCAGTAATTATTGCTCCTTACATATCCGAGTTGGGGAAAGAGATCTGCAAGAAAATGGGAGTTGGATTCCTGGATCTTTCCGGAAATGCATCCCTTGATCTCAGTTCTTTCTACTTAGAGATAGAGGGTAAACCAAACAAATTCAAGTCATTGGGTAAACTCTCAGGGCTTTTTAACCCCAAAGGAGAGAGGGTATTACGGTTCTACCTACTTCAAGGGAGAGACGAATCGCTGAAAAATTATCGCCAAATAGCGGGAGAAGTTTCTGTAAGTCTCGGTCAAATATCGAAAGTAAACAAAAAATTGGATGAATTAGGGTTCTGGATAGAAGAATCAGAAAGTGTGAAAGCACTCGATAAAAAAAAGCTTCTGGATTTATGGAGAGACAATTTTCGGTTTGAAAGAAACAGAATATTAAATTTTTATTCAATAAAACAAATACCCCAAATCGAAAAGCAGCTTGCCGAATTATGCAGCACCAATGGAATGCAGTATGCCTTTACCCTTTTTTCCGGTGGCAATCGCCTGGCACCCTTCACGAGGTATCATGTTGCCACAAGCTACTTCAGTGGTGATATTGAAAAAATAAAAAGAGAACTTGATCTAAAAGAGGTTCCTTCAGGGGCGAATCTGCGAATCATCATCCCTTATGATGAAGGCGTGTATTATAAGGCTCAGGAAGTTAATTCCACCATCGTTGCAAATCCAATCCAAATTTATCTCGATTTATATAATGTCAAGGGCCGTGGAAGGGAGCAGGCCGAATTTTTAAGAGAACGGATAATAAAAATCTAAGATGAAGGTTAAGAGCGAATACTTACCAAGAGAAATAGAGGCTTGTGTCATCGTCATGCGAGACCTTTTTACATACTTAAAACCTTACCGTAATCAAATCGTGCTTATTGGAGGATGGGTACCCTATTTCCTTCTCGAAAAGTATGCGCCCCCTGGTATCGAATATGACCGACATGTGGGTTCACTGGATGTCGATATAGCCCTGAACGCCTTTTCCATTCCAAGGGACGCATACAAGAGCATCCTTGAGATTTTAAAGGAAAGAGGATTCCATCATAGAAAGGACAGCCTTGGTAAAAACATCCCTGCCCGTTTTTTAAAGAAGATTGCTTTTGATGATGGAGAGGAGATAGAGGTTCAAATCGATTTCTTGGCTCCTGAATATGGCGGTGCACCTAAGAAAAGAAGGCATCAGGTAATACAGGATATGCTTGCCAGGAAAGGGCGTGGAACTGACATTGTATTTGATCAAACAGAAATCATTCATCTATCAGGTCCGATTTCAAGCGGGGCGAACATCGAATTGGACATCAAAGTGGCAAATGTGACAGCCTGTTTTGTGATGAAAGGCATTGCTTTAGGTGAGAGGACGAGCGAAAAAGATGCTTACGATCTTTATATGCTCGCACGATATTATAAAGAAGGTCCTCAGTCGGTTCTTTTTGAATTAAAGAAACTGGGGAGTCATGGGCTGATGAAGGAATCCCTAAGAAACATTGAAGAGCAGTTCAAGGAGGTGAAATCGATTGGACCCGTATCGGTGGCAACGTTTATGGGAATTACAGACAAAGAAGAATACGATAGAATTACAAGAGACGCCTATGAATTACTCCAGTTTATCATTCGAGGGATGAAAAACAAGTGAAGAGAGGAGAAAGAAGTGAGCGAGCCTTCATCCCAAAGCCATGAGTGACCGGCTCATGACCGGAAGGATGAGACGATGCCCACTCGAAGGTAAATTTACCATTAAGTCCCGCGTTGTTCTACTATTCTAATGAACTTTCCCACGACCACAATTTAGACACATATAGAAATTTCAATAAAAAAGGGATTAGCTTTAAATGTGCCAACCCCTTGATTTACTGGTGCCTAGGGCCGGACTTGAACCGGCACGGTGGGGGGCCACCGAGGGATTTTAAGTCCCTTGCGTCTACCAATTCCGCCACCCAGGCGTTATTTAGTCATTGAGTTCATTGAGTCATTGGGTCATTGCGTTACTGGGTTATTAGTCATTGAGATTATAAATATAGCTTTTGTTTTATTTTGTCAATATACGAACTCATTCGGGGTAAGTGATTCGTGTTCGCGACTTGATCTTTTTATATTTTTTGTCCTAATTTTGCTATCTGCTATCTACCATCAGCTATTCGCTGCAATATATCATCCCTTGTTTCAAAAAGAAACTTGTGTTAGAAGTTAAAAAAGATTGACGGACACAAGACACGGACACGGTCACGTTATTTTTAAAACAAGGAGAAGATATGCGATCTGATAGTATGAAAAAAGGCCTTGAAAGGGCACCCCATCGTTCTCTTTTTAAGGCCCTGGGGTTGACGGATGAAGAGATTGAGCGGCCCATGATCGGGATTGCCAATTCAGCCAATGAAGTCATTCCAGGCCATCTCCATCTCCATCAACTCTCCGATGCCGTCAAAGCCGGAGCTCGAATGGCAGGCGGAACTCCTCTT
>Ga0100398_1003001_pt1 | contig 13867 bp, 8 predicted proteins | sample CryGeymeta201522_FD_81568 | JGI IMG/M metagenome (GOLD analysis project Ga0100398, IMG submission 81568) | Groundwater microbial communities from Crystal Geyser aquifers in Utah, USA - Crystal Geyser metaG 2015-22 | ecosystem: Environmental > Aquatic > Deep subsurface > Groundwater | place: USA... | reverse complement strand
TCATCTTCTTCTTCATCTTCATCTTCACCGTCATCATCATCGTCAGAATCATCATTGACGAGCAACGAGCGTCTCAAAAAACCTGGCAGGGAAGTTGGAGGTGTAGAAGCCATGTTCTACTTTTACTCTTTCTTTGTGAATAAAACTGTAACTGCAAATTGTAACTGTAGTTGTGATTCGTTCAAAGCAAATGTATGGCTAATAGTAGTCTAGTAGTAGAAAAACAAAATGCACAAGGCAGATGAAGAATAGAAGACTACTTATTCACTACTGGCAATAAGTCGCAGTCTGTTGGCATTTGTTTCCTTTTTCCTTTGATGAGTACTAATAATATATTACTAGTATTTATGCAAGGTCTTTTTTTGGTTGGATACGGTTTTTATTATTATTTTTTGCTAATTACTCTATTGTTAATGTCCTTCTCATGGGTTATCGAGATGAGTTTCAAACCACCCGGACAATTGAAGATACTTTTTGTTTGCCCGAGCTATCGATTGCGTAAACAACCAAAACTACTCGTTAACAACTACTCGGAGTAGTCTAGCTAGCTAGTACGAGTAGACTACCTAGTACTGTACTCAGGCCTCATCACATCGGACTAGTAGTAGTAGAACATCGACAGCAAGAACAGCTCCACTAGAGCAGACAAAGCAATGATTACTACTATTACAAAAACACAACCAAAACACAAGAACTACCATTAAAAAACAAAACAAAACAAAACAAAACAAAACAACACAAACACACAAAAGCATGTCTCGTTCTGCACTGTGGCATCAAGAAAAGAATGTACAGCGTCGTCAGCAAGAGGCAGATGAAGCATGGGAGGCTGTCATCGAAGAAGGACGGAACAACCAGCGCAACAACAACAGCAAGAACAACAAGGTACTTGCTCTTTGGGGACCAGACGATAGCTTTCGATTGGAACCCATGTTGTTGAACAATATAAAAAAGTCCAATTATTTTATCAAAATATGTCAAGAAATTCACGATTGGACTAGTTTGGTCGATGAAATTTATTATAGAGTCGATCACATGGAGCCTTGGGCTGTAGGTACGTATGTTTGTATATGTGGGTGGGTGGGTGAGAGAGTGCGTGAACGAAAAAGAGAAAGAGTTATACATGGGTTGAAGAGCAGTTGGTTGGAATTGCAAAGTCAAATCGTTCTCAAACAGCATTGTTGTCTTTGTTTTTTGTTTCCTCTTTCTCTTTTTTGCTGTTGTTGTTGTGTTGTTGTGTTGTTGTGTTGATGTTACTTGTATTGTTGTTTGTTGTTTGGCAGGTATGTAAAGGTGTAATAAGGTGAACCAACACTTTTTTAACACACTTTAAAAAAGGTTGTTGAGATATAAAAATAGCATTCACAAACAGCAACAACAAATCCATATGATCTGGTGTTTATTCAATGGTATGGTTGTTTAGAGGGAGGAAAATATTTAATTCGCTCTGTGCATGTAGTGGATGGAACAAAAGCATCGTTATTCCATCCCACTTTTTGGAAATATAAGAGCCGTGTCTTACCCTGTTCTCTCTCTCTCACACACACATGAATAACAGGTGGCGTCAAAACACCATCCACTGGATTTTGTCTCCTGTTACGACTGTTGACCATGCGCAGTACAATCAATCAAATGACCCTGATGCTCAATCATGTTGATTCACCCTACATCCGAGCCATTGGATTTTTGTATTTGAGGTATACCTGTGAACCACCGCATTTATTTTCGTGGTTTCAACCGTTTCTCTTCGATGAGGAACCCATTCAAGTCCGGGCCAGCAAAAAGACAGCAATCTCACAGCAAGGAAGAAATGGTGGCGACGGAAACGCAACCACAGATCATACCATTGGATCATTTGTTCGTATGCTCTTGTCATCGCGTGATTATTGTGGAACGACGCTGCCACGACTTCCCATACAAATTGAACGTGATATTCAAGTGGCACTGTTACAGGCGGAAAAGATTCAAAAGCGTGCCGACACTCATTTTCGCAACAAACGCACAATGGAATTGTTTCAAACATTAGGATCAAAAGTAATGGCCACGTACGAAGATGAAGACAATCCTTTGACATGGTACGAAGCAGAAGTAGACCGTGTTATCTTGCGAGGCGAAGACGGAGAGCTGTTGAAACGCCCCAAGTTCGTTGTCACATTTACAGAATATGGCAATACTGAGATTGTTACTTTGGGTGAGATGGATGTCATTGACGGGCCATTTTACAAAGAAGATATGGCAAAGGGCAAAGAAAAGGTCGTTGATGCCTACGAGGAAGTCCGTCGAAGAGAGCAAAATTCTGTGACGGCGTCGGGAAGAGATTACCATCGTCGGCCACCCACAACGAAGGATAGCTTGGCGGCTCCCACTAGTAACAGGGGATCTTCTTCGGATCGCGGTCGACACCTCAGCTCCAGTCCATCTCGAGGAGGAGGAGAAGGTACGAGTCGACGCGGGTACAACCAGAGTCATACAAATAAAAACACGACAGAAAAGCGAGAACCGAACGGCAAGCCGCAAGTGGCACGAGAAAAGGTACCTCCACCAGCCCAGCTCAAACGTACAGCCGAGGAAACTGCATCAACGAGGGAAAAGAAACGCAAGCTTTTGGCGAAGTACGGCTAATTTATAAATTTGGATTCGACACTTTACTTGTACAGTACTCCATTGTAGTAAGATTAGCTCCCATCAAAGTCGTTTCAGGGCAAGCTCCTTGCTATTTTATTGGATGAAGGCCAACACGTTTTGGTTGATGTCCAACCGATGGCGGAATTGCCTAAAAACTAGTGATCAATCCACTTTAGTTATCAATCCACTATAGCTTTCGTTCATAAAAGCTTTCGCGGGGCGCTCCCTATGATGGAGATTAAGAATGTTGTTTGGCTTTTGCGCCATCATCGTGTTATATATATATTTCATGGCCGTCGTGGTATTGATCATATTATCATGTGGATACTTTTTTCTTCTTGCCCATTGAAAATGATGAACGACGAAGAGGCTGCACCAGCGTCCATACATATCCTGATGTTTGGTCCAGTTGCACTCCCGTAGACAACGCGAGTAATTGATTGTTCGTTGGATCGATAATAACGTGTGGTCTGGCCCTGGTATCCACTCTTATCGTTTTACCATTTTCGAATACAATCGTTTCATTGTAGGCGTCTGTGTTAGCATACCTCCAGGAAACTCCATCCAATGAAAATGCGTGGCGTCCATTGGCACTGCACTGACCCAACATGCAACGAGTTGATTGTTCATCATGCCACAATGCATGGTACGCCAGTCCAACATCACTGGTCCTCGTCGTCCAAATATTACTGGGATCCTCGGATCCCGATCCTCCCAAAACAAAAAGGGGTTCTAGATGGGGCTGATAGGTCGAAGGATCCTTCCAGTTGGACGCCCAGAGTCTATGAGGAATCGTTAGCAAATTCGCAGTTTCGCATCGTCGCCAGAGTCCCAGAAAGCTAGAATCGTTTAATATAATTCCATTGAGATTGGAATCGCACCACACAAGTTTGTGAGTCTTGTTCCAGTAGTCCGCATTCCATTGACTCGAGTTGAAGACAAGAACGGGCTCACTCCAGGGTCCTTCGGGATGGAATGCCCAAAGCATGTAGGTATCTCTTGGTTGTGGTAGTTTTTGTGGTGACCTTGATCTGCCATTGCTTTTGCGACAATCGATTGGTGTTATGACGCGCGACGGTGGTGGTGATGCCGTAACAAATAAAACAATTTCACCTGATGGAGCTTCCACAACGTTGGGTTCGTGAGCAAAGGTTGGAAGTATCACTTGTTGCTTTTTGTACGGTCCATAGGGCATTTTAGAAGTAGCTCGAATGACCTGACTGTTGGTCGTCCAATATTCGAGTCCACACTGCAAAACCATTTCGGATGCAAACATGTGATACATGCCTTGTCGGTAGATAACGGATCCACCCCAGGTCGAGGTATTATTAGAGAGCTGCAAGCCCGTATGGGAAATGACGGGCAAAAAATCGAGCTCTTCACAGCGACTACCCTTCCATCCCGAAAAGCAATGGCAGTTTCCAGATACTACTACCTGTTGTTTCGTATCTTTTTTCCTCAGCACTGTACACTCTCCGTTCATAGAACAATCGACAGATGTCCTGCAAACATCATCTCCAAGATTGTGAGTTGCAGTTTCCACTGCAATATAGTTGGCCAAGATTGTGATTATCCAAGCTTTGCGGAGCATTATTTTTTCAAAGATCTTGTTCGATATGAGATACTTATTCGATGGTTTTTGGTTTCACATCTTCCTAAACCTCATTTTTTCATAGAATACGCTTAACTCTATATTTAACACTAATCTTGTTGAGGAGCAACGAGAGCACTCTGTGCTACCGGTACTCAAGTAGTCTACTACTAGTAGCTAGCTAGCTAGCTAGTACTACTATGCTGGCGTAGTACTGGTATGGAACTCGCGTTCACTTCCTTGCGATTCTTTTTGGATCGTTCGATCGGAAAGCGAGCGCATACACAACAACAATACCAAACAAGCCAAACAACAATCAAATCCTAGATTAGCTAGATCCTACTACAAGCTCTAGCTAGTTGTAGTTGTAGTACAGCAGGCACAAACTAATAAACAAGAGAATAATAATTTCAAACTATCATCATGGCTTCCGAAAGTAATTCAATTCCCGTCATGTACAAGCCTGCCAATATGATGGAAGCTGGTCCTAATGGCAACAACTTGCAAACTGTGGCTGCCGCCCAGCATCCTGTGGAAATGATGCAGCGACGAGCTGGTACGTTCTACGTTCTACTAGTATAAGAGTGTCTTTTGGTTTCTGTTGCTGTTGTTGTTGTTGCCTTGTTTTGCACAGTGCACAATTGATTGTATCTTGTTTTCTGATTCGTTTTCTTTTCTACTCCTTCCTGTTTGGAATGGCTAAATACTGCAAATACATTTCTACTGTACGAATTACAACAATCCACCACCCCCTATCGATACCACCAAATGTCGTGTCATCACTACTGCTCTGATTTTCTATGCTCTGTTCTCTACTGAACTCACTGTAACTCTGTTTCCAGTGGGAAACACCTTTGGTAACAATCTAAACTTTGTTCGCTCGGTGTACGGAAGTGGCTTGGCCATGCGATTGGCAACGGAACAAAAGATTGCACGAGAACAAAATTTGGAAGCTCGTGCACCTGGTTTAGAGTCGTCTAATCTGTTCGGAGAAATTGTTAGTGGACGTGATACTACCATCGATTTTGCCGACTACTTGTCTTTGCCACAGAACCGTCCCATGGTTGTCAAGGAAAATCCCCATGCTGTCATTGAACATCGATTGGGAATGAAATGAGAGTAATGATTACATCCGGAAAAAACAAAACAAACCATTTAAACAATAGGGTCTGTAGTGATGATTGGAGCTCCTGCATACCTACGTATGTATCGTATCTATGCCCATCCATGCACACTGCCGAGGTTGGTCCCCCACATCCCACAGTAGAGACAGTCTAAAAAACAATAACAAACTCTTTTATACGGTACATACTGCAACAATCATAGCTTGAAGGCCTTTACTGCAGTAGCTAGAATTGGATTCGAGCCTGATTAAGCTAGAACACCTCGACTTTGAGAACCATCCCTCTTCACATAGGATGCGTGATTCACTGAAGAAAAACTACAATAGTAGTGCCATCATCAAAAAATGCTATAGCCATCAGCTTGCTACAATATTCTTGATACTTGCAGGATTTTTACTAAAATCTCGTTGGACCTCGTTCAATGCACAATGTGATATGTCGTCCATGATCACTTACAATTTTTGGATACCACGGAACTTGCTCATCTCTCTCCAACAAGTCCAGAAAATGCAATAGATCGACAGGATAAACATTGCCATTACTTGATCTGTCCGTATGCTCAATAAAAATAATCGTTCTGTCGTCGGACAAATGGCGCAAGCTGCACAACAGATCCTTTTGAGCATCTTTGAACAGGAGCACATCAGCGGCGACAATGACATCATACGTGGAGCACGGTAGACCTGCCAGCATGGCATCGTCGTCTCCCCAAAGCATTTCTCTCACTTGCACTTCTTTTGCTTGCTGCTGTTGGTCGGAGCCCGAGTGATGAGTATGCTGAATGTTTTGCTGGACATTAATTTTCAGCAAATCCAGCAAGGATCTTGTTTGAAGCTTTCTAGCGTCGTCGTGACGCAAAGTTGCCGGAAAGATAAAGCTCGCTTGGTCTGTTAGAGTCACATTGGCACCCATGGCAGCAATGGAAAGTCCCAGTGCTCCTGTTCCTGCTCCTAATTCAATAACATTTAACCCTTGCCAAGGACGCTTCGCGATTATTGCCGAAGAGCTTCGTGGTGTGTGACTAGTACTGCCGTGCTGGTCCAAATATGCCGCCAATCGACGTGCACCACTCCAGACGAATCCGCCTGAGCCGAGAGATGTCCACTGTTCAATCTGCAATTGCTTGGCAGTGTCATTGTTGCCAACACAAATGGTAGTGGACACAGACTTCAGCGGACAAAGTGCAAAGAAACATATATTGCGAATGTCTTCTGCACGATGCTGTAGCCGCGTAAACCATCGCATGGTTCGTGGAGCTGAGCGTGCAGACATGTTATTGTTGATGTACTATGGTGATTCTGACCACCTCGCAGTGGCAGCATTGACAGGGACAGCTGAGGCTGATGGATGAAAACAGTTAGACGCAAGGAATTTTTTAAAGCAGTGGTGGCTCGAATTTCTGTGAAGGGCCGAGAACAGACATTGGGAACTGTGTGCGGTGGAGTCAAGCTCCTGAACCTCTTCTGCGAAATTACCAGCTAGCTTTCGTGCCCAAGATTGGAACAAAAGCTGTTGGATTCCCAAGCTCGCAATGCGAAATCTGTGGGTGTCTGCATCGGCCAACATTGCAGCATAAGCATCGTTGAAGAGTGTGACAACGTATCCAAGGTCGGCAGCATCTCGAACGGCACTTTCCAAACATTGGTCGGTCGATGCAGTCATTCCGACATTCCCTTCAACTGTTGTCTATTAGAAACTAGCGCCTATCTAGCTATTTAGTAGCAGTCGGAGTATTGTACTAGCTACTAGTAGCTTCGGAGTAGAGCTTTTGTGAACGACATCATTATTATTCTAGCTAGTACCTGGTACTAGTACCAGCCAGTAGTAGTCTAGTACAGCCAGCACAGATGTAGAGTACTGGTAGTAGTTTCGTCAACTTGCTTGCTTTTTTTACTACTAGAATAATACTCTAGTAGTAGTAGTAATAATGCTACTACTGCTACTAATATTACTACTGTACAGTATTATGGAAACAGAATAATCGTTAGGGATAAAGCTATAAACGTGCAGACAGACGCCTTGAAACCAGACGATGTAAATTTTACTGAAACACTAACACAAACAAGCAACTCACTCAACCCGCCACTATTCCAAGGAGACAGTCTGCTCGTATACCATCAACACAGAATAACAAGATGGAAGAGCCACTAGATCTTATACGGCTATCCATATCCGAGACTGTTTTTGTCAAATGCAGAGGAGATCGAGAATTGCGTGGAAAATTGCATGTACGTTTCAAGGAAGTGGTGCATGTGCGCATGCTGCATCAGCAGCAAAGTCCGTTGAATTCTTCAGCTTATCCTTCCACTATTTTTTAATTCCCACCTTTTCATCGCTCTACAGGCCTACGACCAACATTTGAATCTTATTCTCGGAGACGTTGAAGAGACTGTCACAACTACGGAAATTGATGAGGAAACAGACGAAGAAATTGTCAAGAAGCAAACAAGACGAGTGGCCATGCTGTTCGTACGGGGGGATATCGTGGTGCTCATTAGCCCGCCTCTGAGAACAGGGTGAAAATTGTATTGTAATACAGTACATTTAACCGTTGAAAGGCAATAACTGCAACTGAAGCTTTTGTTTCTCTTGTACTAAACTAAATGGAGCATTGTTCAGAGTTCTGAGAAACAAAATCTATTATTACGCTTCAGTAGCTGCTAGCTAGAAACGTGTTTATTGAGTCTTCTTTTCACTTGGGAGAGCCACCACAGAAGAAAAAAAGGCATTCGTCGCCTCGGAAGTGGACGACGTTCTGCCGTTGGCAACCGACCGCGAACCAAAAGAGACGGCGTGACGGTCAGCTCCGAACGACGAGTTCGACCTGACGAAGCGGCTTTGTTGGACATCAGGTCGGACTTGCGCGTAATCTCGTTCCGGTGGCCAATCATAAAAGCGTTGAGACATGAGTGGTGAGTATGGTACCACCGCGTATTGCACTTCTCGTGGATCTACGGGTTTGTGGGCCTTCTTCTTTTCATCCTGCGAGATATGGCCTTGAAAGACTACCTGGTCCGCCGAAACTTCCATATCTTCTGCACCGGCTTCCAATTCTGGGATCTTTTTCGGCGGAAGAATTCCTCTCTTTCGCATGATGCGAATGGCATAATTCTGAGGACCAACAAACCACAAACCGAAGAAGAAGAGAAACAGTCTCCAGGGAAAGATGAAGAGGATAATTACCAGGGCAAAACCAAACAATGAAACCCAAAAGGTTAAAAACGGGTCTCTCCAAGTCATGACGTTGAAGAGGGCCCGAAACGCACAGAGGAAACTGTGAGAAGCACCAACTATGGGCTCCACATACTGGCCAACCCTTGCCACTACCGGATTAGAGTGAGAATACTGCCCCACGTTCAGTAATTTGTCCAAGTTTTGAGAGACTCCAAGTTTTCGTCTCTTTGCACTTCGATTGTGGTGGCCAAAATAACGAGAGTTCGAGTTCTTTACCACATAAGTTCGATCGTTGAATTTATGCAACGTGAGCTCGTGCATCTTTTCCTTCACTTCGTTGAGATCGTCCGTCAGGCGTTTGCGACTCTTTTTCTTGTCACTCCCTGCATTAGCATCGTAGTCTATGTCTTGGTCGGGCACTGTGAGACCAGCGATAGTATTCCCTGGCGGTTCGTCAATCAGAGAATTATAATCATCATCTACATCTTCCAGGGATAACACGTCTTCTTCGTCATCGTCATACTCATCGACTTCAATAACGTCATCGTCGTCAAATGTACCACTTATTGTGCCAGATCCTGCAACGGGATGATAACCTCCCAGTAGCTGTTGCTCCACTCCGTCTGCCTTGCTCTGTATTTCTGGATCGTCTAACGCAGGCGCATCGTTTGGAGAACCGTAAAAGAGTTCGTTGGAACTACGCCGGATACTTTCGACTGTACTATGTCGGATGGTCTCGACACCTTGCGCCAGAGGGGACACAACATACGTCAAAGGGGAGACGACATGCCTAACACTTGACTTTCCAAGCTTATATCCACTCATTGCACCAGATTTGCCGGTCTTGTAGCCAGTCCTTATACCGCTTTTGATGGGAGGAGCCAAATAATGAACGCCTGTACGGAGACTGCCTGTGATTGGTGACACAACGTACTGAAGTCCAGTCACTTCCGTCACTTTATCACCCACATCAATCAAACCACTCGCGGCCTCTTTGACAGTGCGAGTGCCTGTCTTTCGAATAAAGCCGACCGTTCCAAATCTCTGCTCTTCGCAATCGTAGTCGTTCATACCAGATTTATCCTTTCGCATCATTCTGGGCATTTGAGGGAAAACCCCGGTCTTTCTAGAGCTGACGTTTGTGTTGACCATGGCGCCACCAGAAAGTGTGCTTAATCTCTTCTTTCGCGATACTAATGAATCAGTAACTTTAAATTTTGGATAGATCTTTCCATCAGCAAAAGGAAACTCGAGATGATCCTTTACTACTACATTTGTGTCGTCGAGGGCTGACCCCTCCTGGTTCATGAAGCCCATGGCCCGAAAGAGCACCTTGCCTCTTGGTTCATGGGTTTCGAAAGTGTAGTTGATGACCGGAGTATTATTGATTGTCTCTGTTTCGTACCTCATATTCAAGGGAGCAATCGCGGAAGGCCGATTTTCGTTTGGTCCCTGCAAGAGCCCCAACAGCAATTCTTCCCAGGATGGAGGGACAAAACCCCTTGCAGCAGGCCCATCCATCCCGTACCTTGCATAGTTTCGAAAAAGAAGCAACATAAAGTAGGAAGCCACATATGCGGGAACCAATGAAAAGGCATTCATGTACACGCAGTGCATCCAAGCAAAAAAGACAAACGCAGAGGTCAACACGTTGTCCCATTCACGCAGTTCCTTCAGAGTAATTTTGAGAATGTTCATGACCTGTTTTCGGGTAAAATTTATCTCCCGAAGTGTAGCTCGCAGCTGTTGGAATGAAAATCTCCCAGGTAGATGTGCACCATGAGCTGTGATCGCCACGTTGCGGAATGCCCGACTTGAACCGCACGCCACAAACGTGTCGACGTTGGGTCTAAAGTTTCGTGGTCTCGATACCTTTTCTGGAAGGTAAGAAAGAAGAGCTCCACGTAGATTGCTCCATTCTAGCCGGAATCTCAATCGAATTGCTCCACGCCTTCGACGAGAGTAAACATGCGCGGAAAGTCGCAAGGGCAAAGTGACGTCATAAGTCGACCCCGGTCGCAGTCGGCTTACATCCAAGACGACTCGTCCATTGAAATCGTCCTTCTGAGATTTTTCATCGTCAAAGACGCCAATGTAAACTCTCGCAAAACCATGGTGAAGGGGAATGTCACAGGCTCGCTGAGTTTTGGATAACCAAATTGGAGATGCTTTGTTTTTTATCACATCGGTACAAAATGCGTAAGGGCCGCAGACAACGTACACTACGGCATCCGTCTGACTATACCGGTCTAGTTTTGGAAAGCCTAAACCTTGCAAAATTTCCAACTTGAGACTCCCTATTTCTGGTCGTTTTGATGGATTGTTCGGTACGTCAAGCTGGCATTTGTTTTTTCGTAAATCATAAAAGACTTCAGATGGCTTTTCCATTTCCTCTCGTAATTCGCTTTCGGTCATCCACACGTGAGGATAAACTGATTCTGGTAGTACTCTGTGCTCCTTTTCGCGGCAACCACGTCGTCTGCTGAAATTGAGACCAATACTCACATTGGAAGAGTCCAGTTCTTGTGTTGCATCCAGTTCCTTGCTTTCTCGAGCAAACGCCGCAGAGGCAGCACTTCTCGTCCGGCTGCTCGACAATCGTACAGCAGGTGCTTTCAGAGAAGTCAATACAGACTTTTTGCGTTGAAAATCAGAAGACATTCGATGAATTCGTGAGAACGCCTTTAACCAAAGTACCTTTTCATTTCCTCCCTTGAGACATTTAAAATAAAATCGCAAAGGCTTCCCTTGTTCCTTGGCCAGTTTAATTTCTCGATTCAGAACATTGTCTTCCAAGTGATCTCCAGCAGTCCCGTTTATAAACTTCATAGAGCTCTCTTCCTCTTGGGATGTTTGATCATCGGCGTCTGCAAAATAAGATTCTCCACTAGAAGTGCTTTTGTCATCGTTTGTGTCCAATTCCGAGGAAAGCGTAGATGAAGTGGGAGTAACCTCTGTTCCCTGTTGTGTCACTACTTCAACGACAAAGCTGGAGCTGTCGTTGGATACATCCTTGACGTGCCAAGAAATCTCGGCAGGAATCCGTAAGGCCAAAACATCACTCTCTCCCAATTGGGATAAATTTTTGTTGTTTTTAATAGACTCTCCCATGGAACCTCGTCGATGGAGCTTGGAAGACTTCTTTTGGGGGATGTATGTCGGCGTTCCTTGGTTTTTGTGCCCTGTCGTAAATCGATAGCAAGATAAACTCCCATCTATCAAATCTAGCACCACGTATCTCTTGGTCCAAAACATGGAAACGGTACCAAGCGTAGTAGAGGAAAAACTTCTTCCTTTCCGCCAATACAACACCCCCTCCAAGGAAGCGGGTTCGTTACCAGAAACACCAGCATCATCTTTGTTACCTTGAGATAATGTTGTATCGACGCCTAATGTGACAGTTAACCTTTGTTGGTTTTCGACATGAGCTGCTGAATGGGACGACGGCGAGAGTAGGTCTTGTTGGTCCATCGTGAAGTTTTTCGGTGCTGGTTGGTTGAGAGAGCTTTGTTCCCGTTCAATTGCACATTCAAGAAAGTAGATGGGAGGTAAAAAGAAGAAATTATACCGGTGTTGTTAGTTATGAGATAGACCTTTGGTCGCTGCTGTTCGGTTCGTGTTGCTGTCTTGTTTGTTGTTGTTCTCGTGGTTGTTTTGCCGGTTTGCCGGTGAAGCGAGAAATAGAAGTAATACAGTACGGAGTAGTAGTTTCTCACACTCCGTACATGTGATTCTTTGGCCAACCGTTGCGCCCGTTCAATCACGAGGAGACGTAAATAATAAACGGTACTCGAATGGTAATAAAAATGAGGCACTATCGTGGGGCTTTAACGCAACTACAGCAGACGCTCAGGTACTTAGTACAGTAATTGTTAGTCATCGTATCATTTAGTACTCAGTATTGAATACTAGTAGCTAGTAATACATACTGGTGTACCAGTAGGTGATAGTAGTAGCTAGGGATTAGTTTGCATCTCATCCTACTATCAAGTACTAGTAGAGTACTAGAGTAGTTTAGCTAGAGTGTCTGATACTCAATATGAAGACATCGTCCCAGGTTCGGCGAAAAGGAGCCCATCCACCGGTAAGCAAAAACTTGGAGGTGTCCATGTCCTGGCCTTCGTCGAAGGGAGATAGTGTGGCAGCATTCCTAGGCTCGGGAAAGGCCTCGCCTTGTTTTTCGTTCAAAAGCATGCTCCATCTGCCTGTGCATTCCTGATCAAGATCGTCTACTACCTGCAGGGCCCAAACATCCCCTTTTGGATTCAGACCAGCATCTGTGGTCTCGGCGCCACCAAAAAGAATGCCATATTTTCCATTGTGCGCTACCAAACAAGCTCCAGCGCGAGGGGATGGACAATCGGCATCCTTTCCAAGAACTACCTGTTTCCATTCCCAGGTCTCCGTGTTCAAGACGTGCGATTGATTGGACATAGTCCCGTCCTTGGTGGCACCACCAAAGAGCAAGACGTGTGTATCGTCCAACATGGTAGCCGCGTGCAAACCAAGACTTCCGGGACTTTGTCCAGTGGTCGGCTGTTGGGTGTAGCTTTCTGTTTCTGGATCAAAAATCCACACATGACCTGTACATCGATGATTGTGAATCAATATCTTTGGTTTCGCACCCGGCAAGACGAGGGCAATGTGTCTGCTGGTTGGTCCATCCGGGAAGTTTTTCAGCTCCTTCCACTGCAACGAGTCCAGATCCAAACACGACACAGATTCCAAAATGGACCCTCCAGTCCCTTCGGTTTCCGGATCCCAGCCACCAATCAGATAGGCTTTACTGTTCACCACTGCCGAAGCTGCTACCAATCGAGGTCCAGGAATATCTCCGGAAGGTTCCTGCTTTATCCAACCATGATGGTCGGTGGCAGCATCATATTTCCAGAGATCATTGATAACTTGGCGTAAAGGAGGATCACCTTGTTTGTCAGAATCTTGTTCAATGTAGCCACCAAAAACAAAAGTAGGATGCTTAGCACTAGCAGAAAAGGCTGTATGACCCGATCGTCTGGGAAATATTCTTTGTGATTGGGGCAGGTTGGTCCATTCTGCTTCCAGAAGCGCCATGGCGATGCTGGTTTTCGGTAATAAAAGTAGGAAGATGAGGAACAAGTCAAGGATTTGTTGTGCTGTCATGGTGATTGTGGTGCTTTTTGTTTTTGTGTTTTCCTTGTTTGTTTTCTTGTGTGTGGTGTTAAAGTGGCAGATGGAAGTTCAGGTCGCTTACACGTGTTGATAATTTTATTGTTTAGCGTTTAGCTGTGCGATAATATATATAATTATAATAATATCGTATGTTGTGATGAGATTATGAGATACGATAGTTCCAGTGCCAGAATGATGAGAG
>Ga0100398_1002976_pt1 | contig 13926 bp, 8 predicted proteins | sample CryGeymeta201522_FD_81568 | JGI IMG/M metagenome (GOLD analysis project Ga0100398, IMG submission 81568) | Groundwater microbial communities from Crystal Geyser aquifers in Utah, USA - Crystal Geyser metaG 2015-22 | ecosystem: Environmental > Aquatic > Deep subsurface > Groundwater | place: USA... | reverse complement strand
TCCAGGCCGAAACCGCGCACTGGACCCCGGAACGAGCCGCCGCGGTCACCGGCATCGGTGCTGAGCTCATCCGGCAGGTCGCGCGCCGCTACGCCTCGAGCCCGGCGGCGAGCATCCTCTACTGCATGGGGGTCACCCAGCACAGCAGCGGCACCCAGGGGGTGATCGCCTGCGCCGATCTGGCCCTGTGCTGCGGTCAGTTGGGTCGCAGCGGCGCCGGGATCGTTCCGATCCGGGGTCAGGACAATGTTCAGGGTGCCTGCGATATGGGCGCTTTGAGCGGCTTTTTCCCCGGTTATGCCAAGGTGAGCGACCCGGCCGCGCGCGAGCGCTTCGCCGATCATTGGCGGATGGACGTCGATCGGTTCGCCGCCGGCGCCGGGCTAACCGTCACGGAAATGGAAGAAGCGGCCGCGGACGGCCGCATCCAAGCCATGCTGGCGATGGGGGAAAACCCCATCATCACCAGCCCGGACAGCGCTAAAACTCGACGCGGACTGGCGGCGTTGGACTTTTTCCTGGTTCAGGACATCTTCCGGACCGAAACCGGAGACCTGGCGGATCTGCTGCTTCCGGCCGCGCTCTGGGCGGAAAAGGCCGGGTCCAAGACCGCCGGGGACCGACGGGTGCAATGGTCGCCGCGGGCGCTGGAGCCTCCCGGAGAAGCCCGGCCCGACTGGTGGATCATCTGTGAACTGGCCGGGCGTCTGGGTTTTCGCGGACAGTTCGATTACCAGGGCCCGGACCAGGTGCTGGCTGAAATCAGCCGCGTGGTGCCCGGCTACGCTGGCCTCAGCGCCGAACGCCTGCGGGCCCGGGCCGGCGGCCTTTACTGGCCGTGTCCCCACGCCGGGCATCCGGGAACGCCGCTGCTCCATGCGGATCAGTTCGCCACCGGTGATGGTCGAGCCCGGCTGCCGGCGGCGGTTTTCAGCCCGCCCGCGGAAACGCCGGATGCCGACTATCCACTGCTGCTCACCACCGGCCGCGGCGCGCTCCATTACAACAGCGGCGCCATGAGTCGCCGCACCGCCGGACTGCGCGATCGGCAGCCGGAGCTGACCCTGGAAATCCACCCCGAGGACGCAGCCGCCCTGGGCATTCGGGACGGCGCCCGGGTCACCGTCGCCAGCCGCCGGGGCGAGGTGGCCGCGCGGGCGACCGTCACCGAAACGATCAGTCCGGGGGTGGTGTTTCTGCCGTTTCACTTCGAAGGCACCAATCGCCTCACCCAGGCGGTGTTGGACCCTGAAGCCCGGATCCCCGAATATAAGGTTTCCGCCTGCCGGGTGAGCACCGGGGCCTGAGCCGAGGAGTCGACCAAGCGGGCGCCAAGGCAACACGCCTGACGGCTTGGGGGATTTTCACTAGTTGGCGAAACGAATTGGCCATCCGGGCGGAAGGCCGGCGGCGGGCTCTTAAAGAATGTCTCGGTAAGCAGCTTTGCGATGACGGACACGGACCACTTCAATCGTCAAGACGCCCTTCAAGACATTGTAAATCAGGCGGTAATCGCCGGCCCGGATGCGATAAGTATGCTTGGTTCCGGTCAACTTTACAGCGGCCGCGGGAATAGGATCATCCGCGAGCGTTTCGATCGTTGAAAGGATTTTGCCGATGACCGGCTGGGGAAGATTCCTGAGTTCCTTGACCGCGGAGCGTTTCCAGCGGATTTCAAACGAGGCCATCCCGTTTCAGCTCCAAGAGCAGCGCCTCATGGGCGATGGTCGGTTCCTCGCGGCGTTCGGCCACCAGGGCCAAATCCTCAAGGTCTTCAAGAAGCGCGTGAAACTTGGAAACCGTCAGCACAACGGACATTCTCTCACCCGCTTCGTTGGTAATGAAAAGCGGATTCAAGTCTTTGATCGCAACCATGATTGTCCTCCATCATCGGGCCACTAGAGTAGCACGGGTCGATGGGGTTGGAAATACCTGGCCGCCGGCGGTGGGTATTTTCTCCATCCTCGAATAGAAACAAGCCGCCTGCGGCTGAGCTTCGGTGGGAATGCGAGGAGCCGACATGACTGAGTGTCTGGGAGTGGATTTTAGCCGCTGCATCGGGTGCCGCGCCTGCGAACTGGCCTGCGAGCGGGAGCATGCCGGGGCCGGCGGGATCCGGGTGCATCTGGTCGAGCAGCGGGCGGCGGTCCCGCTGGCCTGCCGGCATTGTCTGGCCGCCCCGTGCGTCGCCGCCTGTCCCGAACAGGCCCTGGTGCAAGCGGCCCCCGGTCGGGTGGTGTTGGTTTTGGAACGCTGCACCGGCTGTACGTATTGCGTTTTCGCCTGCCCCTTCGGCGCGATCGAACCGGGCCACGCCACCGGCGCCGCCGCAACCACCGCCATCGCCAAATGCGACCTCTGTCCGGAACGCACCGGTCGAGGCGACCCGCCGGCCTGCGTCATCACCTGCCCGACCGAAGCGATCCGGTTCGCCGACCCCGATGGTTGGGTACGCTCGCGGCGCCGGCACCAGGCCGATCGCCTGTTCGCCGCTCGGATCGAACCGGTGTGAGCGGTGGAGTTCGGCTTGGGCGGCGGTCGGCGGTCAGGGCCGGAGCGCGCATCGAATCGCTCGGCGCGCTTTTCGGGATAGCCTGGGACCGGGTTTGATTCGGGAGGGGCGCTCGCTATCGCGCCGGGAGGCGCCGGCGCTACAGGAATTCCATCATGATTAAGCAGCAAATCGGATTGTTGATTCGAGAAGATCTCTGCGTCGGCTGCCTGGCCTGTTCGCGAATCTGCCCGGAAGCCGCGATCGTCGTGACCGATCGAGCAGACCGGCGTGAGGTCCGGTTTCAGCGCGGTTGCCGCGGTCGGGACTGCGATCGCTGCGTGGCCGTCTGCCCGGAGAAAGCACTGGCTCTCGGCACGGCCGAGGGCCCCGAATTGGAACCGCCGCTGATTATGGAATTCGAATTGAACCGCTGCCGGAGCTGTACCCGCCCCGTCACCACCAAGAAGATTGTGGCCAGGCTCCTGGAGCGCACCCCGCCTCAGTTCGATCTCGGGATGCCGGCCCGGGACTGGCTCGGGCTGTGTCCGGCCTGCCGTCGCCGGCAAGAGAGCCGCGCCCTGGTCCAGGGCGCCCGGCGGGATCTTTTCCTGCCCCAGCGGACCGCCCAAGGTCACGGAGACAAATCATGACATCCAAATTCGAGGACAACCGTTGGCCTCGACTTTGGCCATTTTGGGGCACTATCATCGTTTCGGCCAATTTGAATTAAGGACTAGCCACGGAGTTCACAGCGCAGCCACTGGCCGCAACCGAAGAATCTTTAACCACGAATGCCACGAATGACACGAATGCCATTGAGAAAACCCTTTCTTTTCGAAGCCTTCTCCGTGACCTCCGGGATCTCCGTGGTGAATCATTCCCATAAAGTGGCCGCAGCGATGATCATCGCCCCATTTTTGCATTGGCTCATACGGCGCCAGGTAGCCGGCCATTCCCGGCGCCGGTTATTTCAATGAAACAAGTCGTTCACGCATTGATCGAACTCGTCCGAATCGGCAAACAGATCGATGAGTTGGTTCACGGTGTAAATGCCCCGGTTGAGCAGATCAACCCAATAGGCTGTCTCCGAGTCATTGGGAAATCTGCCCAGATAAGCCCGGTAGAGATGCACAATGATGTCCGCATTACTGGCATGAAAACCTTGAAATTCGCTCGAAGCCACCGCGGTTTTGCCCAAATCCTTGGCCACTGCCTTGATGTCGGTGCCGGCTTCGAACCGGTCGCTCCAATACAGCAAGCCCCCCTTGTCCGGCAGGCGGTCCAGCAAGCCAATATACAATACGGTCACGAGATTGCGGACCGGGTCTCCAGCGAATCCAGGGAACAGGGTCGCCATTCGAGTTTGGAATTCCTCTGATTCGGCAAATTGAGACATGACTTCGGCTCGATTCCACTGACCGGCCAACCACTGGTCCAATGCTCCGGGTTCAGGATCTCGATACAGGAAGGCATGGTAACAATCGGTGATGAATTGCGCATCGCCGCGGTTGCGGGCGTCGTATTCCTGGGACAGGAAAAAGAGTCGTCCCATCTCGGTGGGAATATAGCGGACATCGATATCAAAACCGAGGGCATAATTGAAATATCCGGTTTCCCAAGCTGCCACCGCACCCGCTTCCGGGTTCCGACCCAGGATCGTCTGATAGAAATGCACGATCAGGTCTTCGACGTCCTTGGAATCCGGTGGCAGAGCACTGGTTAGAGCAAAAGTACCGTTCAGTTGATACGGATCAATGAAGGCTGCGGTCAAGGTGTGACTCGCCGCATCCCAGACGCTGGTGATTGGGGTCCAGTTTCCGGAGGTGTCGCGGCGCGTCAGGTAAACCGGGGCGCTTGCCGCCGGTGCGTAAAACACCAAATAGGAAGCCTGGCTGGCACGTCTCAGCGCTTCCGATGCCCAGACCACATAGAGTTGCCCGTCAAGACAAGCAGGGGCCGGCAGGATCTGGTTCAGATGCCTGCTGTCAACAGCGTGGAGCACACCCAGCGTCTGCTTTGAAAGCGGCGCTGGGAGGACTCCCATCTGCGACACAATGGTCACGCCCTGCCCGGAATTCCAGTTGATCACCTGGTTGCTGGCAGCACTGATGGCGCTCGTCACTGAACGGGTGGCGGGTGCGCCGGTGAGATAGGGGACGAAAGTCACACTGGATCCGGTATCGACGTTCCAATCCAGGTTCGCTCCGCCCCCGGAACCCCCTACCGTATGCGGGCCGCTTGTTGCTCCCCAGTAATTGTTAGCGACCGTTACCGCGATCCCGGCGTTATTGTAAAGGCCGTTATCCTTGGGATTGCCCATGCAATTGTATTGTCCGTATATCCCCGCCCCGGTGTTCAAGAACACCGACCAGGCATTGCCGTCGCTCAGGCCGTTGCCATCGAAAACGTTGTGGTCAATGGTCAAGAACGCGTGATTGTAAACCAGAAGGCCGTCATCGCCATTACCGAAAACCGCCGAAAGCGCCATGGTGGCGTTGCCGGAGTCCTTCAACTCGAAGCCGAGAGTTGAACCCGTGATCAGATTACCGACCAATTCAATATTTTTGCTGCCGTGCAGACGCACCGCGGATTGGGGGGAGTTGGTTAGGATATTGCCGTGGATCTTGGCCGTGGAGACCGCATCCACAAAGATCTCCGCCAGTTGATTGCCCACCAGGGTATTGTCACTCACCTCGATATTGTAACTTGGTGTGCCGGTTGTATCGTCCTTGCCCACGGCAATGCCCTGGTGGGCGCTGCCGCCGATATAGCAGTTACGAATAATGGCCCCGTTGGGGCAGCCCATGAAGGTGACGCCGGTGTTGAGGCTGCCGATGACTTCGGATTTTTCCACCACCCCGGTTGAATTGAGGAAAAATATCCCGTCAGCCATGGCGCCGCTGACCCGGCAGTTGGAGAAGAGCACGTTGCTGGACCCAACCGCATTGAGAGCACTGACGTAATTGTTCACAAAACTGGAATCAGTCACGGCCACGGTACCGGGGTTTGGCGGTTGGACATCGATGGCGTTGGAGAAACCTTCCAAGGACGTGTTGCTGATGCTGGCATGCGCTCCTTGAAGGACCCCCACTCCGGTGCCATGGCCGAGGTAGCGAAGCGCACTGTTGCCGCCCAGATCGAGCCGGCTGCCGGAGCCGCTAACCTGCGCCCCATAAGGGCAGTTATCGATGGTCACCGCGGCGAGCGCGGCGACGGTTCCGGATGCCAGGTTGATGCCGTAGGTGAAGTTTTGAATAAGGGAGTCGGTAATGCTGATGTGAGCCCCGTCAAATCCAGCGAGACCGGTGCCGTAATTGGTATTGCTGAAGGAGCTGTGCTGATCGATGGTGAGGTTCCCGCTGCTGCCTGAAATCTGGGCAGCGTAAGGAGTGTTGCCGATGGTCACCCCATGCAGCTTGACCTGAGCAGCACCTTCGCTGTTGATCCCGAACTGGCAGCCGGTGATGCTGGTCTGGCTGGCTTCGAGACCGGCATTGCCCACATAAATGCCGGTCCCTCCGGGGCAGCTCACCGTGCCCTTGGTCAGGGTAACCGAGGCCCCATCGGCAGCGGCCACGGCGCCCCAACTGCTGGATGCGATGTTGCACTGGTCCAAACTCACATCCACCTTGGCGCCCGTGGCCTTGAGCACTCCCTGGGCTTGAATGGATGCTCCGTTGCAGTACAGCGCTTGATCCTTGGTGATGCGGTATTCATCATTAAGGACGTAGGTGTTGGCGGGATTGAGCGTAACCGTGGCGCCGGAACTCGCCAACAGGTCGGCGAGATCGATCGTCGCGCAGTCGGCAGTCGGCGGTGTTAGTGAGAACCAGCAGCCGATTGTCAGCAAGAGAATGGCAGCGGCCAATCGGCAACAGCGCGGAACACGCAACAAACGGCGGCAAGACCCCAGATGATTATCGCGCATCGATTTACCTCTCCCTTCCTTAAGATTGATCGATCAGTGTACCAGCATTCCTGAAATACAACGCTCGGCGCCGCCGACCAAGGGCCGTTGTCAATGCTGTTGACTTGGACCCCCAATGACCTTCCTGGGAAAACGGGGCGCGGGATCTGGTGCGTCTTTCTAGGCTCGTCCTTTGCCGGGGTGACATTAAATCAACAACATTGAGGGCTCCTGGATGGTGTTTCAGACCAACTCGATCGCCCGGATCCCGAAGGCCAATTCACGATCGTCGTTTCCGACGCCGAAAAGCTTTGGCACCCAAGCCACATCGGTAAAAATCTCCAGTGTCATGGTTTCATTGTCCAAGGATACCGTAACGTCCGCACAATTGGTATCGGAAAGGGTGGTGGTTGCCAGAACCCGATCGTTTTCCTTGCTAATGATATAAAGATCGACAGGTTTTTTTTGGATTAACGGATAACTGGTGAAAAGTGACAAGCGCAGCCGGCGTGTTCGGCAATCCTTGAGGGCCAGGTAAGCTCGTCTCCGTGCCCAGCGAAACATACCCTGCTCGGTCTGTTCCGGTTCGTACCAACCCTTCAGAAAAACGGCGCCATCGGTCATGGCAATCCGATCCCGATCAGCAACTCGGGGCGACGGTGTCATGGCCTGATTGGGCAAAGGCCGATCGGACGCTTGCAGCAGCAGAAATCCCTCGGCATTGTCATTGGATTGGATTTGGTTGTTTTCCATCTTGATCAGGGTGAGTCCCGCGGACAAATCAAAAGCCTTCTTTTCGCATGGGTCCATGCATCGCATGTAGCGCAGCAGATCAGGGTCCAACTCTCCGGGGAACATGGTATCATATTTGATGTAGTCCGAGACTCCAGCCACCACATCAAAGCGCACCTCGCCGCGCACGTGTTCGAAGAACCGCCGAAATCGATCAAGGACGGCCCGCTTGCTCTCGATCCCAATATGGCCGTCGGTTTTTACGATGCGTTCCCACTGTTCGGGGCTGAGTGCCGTATAGTCCATGTGGCCGCATTCTATACCGTGGAGCATGCTGCCGCCAGGTTTGAGGAGCCTTTTCAAATGGCCGATCACCTTGTCTTTGTCGGTAAACGGAATGTGGCCGAAAACATCGAGGCTGACCACATGATCGAACTTGCCGGCCTGTTCGCCATAATTCAACACATCTCCCTGAAACACTGCGTCGTAGCCGTTCAGTTCCTGGGCGATGGCCAGTGCACTGGCGGAAAAATCAATGCCGGTGAGGCGACAGCCTTTCGCTTTGAGGCACGCTAGCCGTCCCGAACCACAACCGAGATCCAGCACAAGCGAGTTGGGTGCTACTTTAGAGAAGATCCAAAAGGCTTTGAAATTGTTGATGTCGAAAAAGTCCACCGGACGCGATAGGAAGTCAAAGGCCTGTCGAAAGGCGAACCGATTTTCATAGAATTCGGTTGGATCTTCAATATTTCTTGTCTCGCTCATGGGCTGCCTCGATTGTCCTAAACTGGTATAGCCAATGCTTTCGGCCGCGGATCCGCGGTCTGAACCTAGCGGGCCGCATCGGTCACCGCCTCGCGGGAGGTGGTGACCATGTCCGTCAGAACCTGGTGGATCGTATCGGTGGTACGTTTCCAGGTGAAATTTTCCCCTACCGCGCGGAATCCGTTTTCCCCCAGACGCCGGGCCAGTTCAGGTTGAACCAGCAACGTGCCTAGTACCTCGCTCAGCCCGCCCCGGTCGGTCAGCATGCCGGTTTCACCGTTGGTCACCAGTTCCCGAAAGGCGCGGCAGTCGCTGTTCACGATCACCGGTTTCCGGCACATCCAGGCTTCCAACAGGACCATGCCGAAGCTTTCGCTGGCGCTCATATTGATCAGGCCGACGCAATCCTGGAGAGCCCCCAGCACCACCTCGCGCGACTGTCTTCCCAAATAGATGCAATCGGCGGGCAGCGGTCGGTGGTCATCGTCCGGGCCGATCAGGAGCAATTCGCAGGCGACTCCCCGTTGATGCAACTCGCTTATCGCATCGATCGCCCAGAGGTAGTTCTTGGACGCGCTTTTACGTCCCAAGACCAGAAAAAAAGGCGCCGCCGGCCGATAGATCCGGTGCAACGCCGAACGATGATCGCGCTGGAATTCCTCCGGATCGACGGCCCCACCCGGCAGGTATTGGGTGGGGATATTGAGGGGCTGATAGAACAGCGGCAGAGCCATTTCCGGAAAAGCGAACACGCAATCGGCCCTCTGCATGGCCTGGTAAAAGGATTGCCAGTGATAGAATTCATCATCGAAGTGGAAATGAGGCAGCAGCGCATAGGGCTTGCCCGCGGCAGTAGCCTCGCGGGCGGCGGTCACCAGTGGTTGAAATGGTGTTCCGTGGCCGAGCACCAGGTCATATTCGCTTACGTGCTCATGAATCCATTGCTCAAAGCCCTCCGCGGCCGGTCCCCTGACCCGCAAGAACTGTTCGTCGTGGGCAGGGTCGCGGGCAAGGGCGATGGCGCCAAGCGCTCGCAGGTAAGATTCCAAATGGTGCTGCTTCAGATAATCCCGGTAGCCGGTGCCGAGATTCAGCGGCTGCCATTGGGAACCCACCTGCCCCTGAATCGATTCCACCAAGATCCCGAGCAGCCTCGGATCGCTGCCCTGGCAGCGGGCATCCTCAACCAGGATTTCCAAGATGTTTCGTCCGCCGGTCGAAACGGTCCAGCAGTCGGTCCCGCGCCATTTTTTCCGTCCCGCCTGGGTGCCATCCAGGCGGCAGGAAACCGAGCGCTTCCCGGAACTGAAGCCATTGATTCGAACCGAATCCAGTCCCTGGACCCAAATCAACGCCCGCTTCGAGGTCCAGATCCGAACCGAACCGTCTTCCTGGCGTTCGGGATAATTCCAGCCGCCCATGAGTAGGGGGTGATCGTAACGGTCGGCATGATCCAGCGACAGGCGAATGGATTCCTCGTACCAGAGATGGTGCAGCGCCCGGCACACCGGGGCGGCGTCTCGATCCGTCGGCATGGCCAGGGGGAACCGTTGCACGCTCATGTGGCTGGAAATCATTTCGAAAGCGGGTGCTTCGGCAGCGGTACCGGTGGTGGCGAAATGCATGCGATTGTCGAGTTGCTGAATGGCCGGGGCCACGATATCGATCTGGAAAGAACCCTTGGCGTCCAGATGTTGCAGCACTTGCCACAGGTACAACTCGGCGCCCCCCAGCGGCGGCAGGGTAAAGCGATGAGTCACCACCAGCAGCCTCGGGCGTCCGCGGGCGAAGACCTTGCGCTGCAGCAAAGCATGATACCTGTCCGCCAGTTGCGCCCAATCGTGATGCCTGCTGACATAGTCCAGGGCCTGCCGGGCAAGATGCCGACGCAAGCCCGGGTCGTCCAGGAGACTCCCAAGGAGCTCTGGGAATTCAGCCCGGGAACCGATCAGAGCCTGCTGACCCGAGCTGATCCCATAGCCCCGAGCCCCGAATTCGGTGGTCACCGTGGGAAGTCCGTGGGCGAAATAATCGGCCAGCTTCAGATTAGAGCCGGAGCCGCTGAAAATAGGGTTAACGGCAACGGTGGCCATTTTCAGCAAAGCGGTCTTGGTGGTTTCGTCAACCTGATGAAAAAACAACACATTGTCCGGTATTGTCCGGCATAGCGCGGCGCAGACAGTGCCGATCACCAGGAAATAGGCGTGGGGAAAAGCCGGCGCCAATTCACAGACGACATACTCGAGTGCTTCCACATTGGGACGATGGGCGCTGCCGATGAATACCACGGCCGCGCGGCCTTGAAAAATCCGTCGGGCTCGTTCGATGTTGAAGCGCGTGTGCTGGATCGCGTTCAGATCCACGCCGTTTTCGATGACTTCCACGTCCTTCGACAATTCATAATACTTGGCCAAACTACAGGCATCCTGGGCGGATACCGAAACCACCAATGAACTGATCTTAACCGCCGTCTCTTCTACTTTCCGCACCTGAGCCAGCAGTTCCTCCGCCGCTGGGTGTTTTGCCAGTAATTGTTGCTTCAGTTGGTGTTCGAAATTGTGGCTCTCATGGATGATCGGGACCCGCGGCCGACCATCGATGAGCGGGGCCAGATAAGGGTGCGAAAGCACCAGGCCGCCGGCGAAATTCAATGCCGCATTGAGCGCCTCACGCAACAGATCGTTATCACGGCAGTGGCGGGATGCGACGATATCGTTCACGCTGATGTCGGAACCGGCGTTGCTCCGGTTCTCGTCCCGAAGGTGCTCCTTGGTCTTGGGAAAAGACAATTCGGCAAAGTCCGGACCGTGATCATATCGCTCCAGTGTGCCCTCGTTATTGAGGGTCATCAGCACCACCGGCCTTTGCTTCGACAGTTTTGTGTAGAGGCTCCTGATTCGAGTCGCTCCTCCGAAATGCTGATCTCTCACCGGGTAATCGTTCAGCACCAGTAGGGGTTCCGCTTGCCGCCGATGGATTGTGGACAAGGAAGCGGTGAATCTCTTGACGATCTTCTCCCAGGCGTAATGCTCCAGCACCCATTGACGTCCTTTCTCGGCAATGGCTTCGATAGGGCCTGGATCCTCGATGACCTGGTTCAAAACCTGCGCGAACTCCAACCGGTCAGCGCTGATGAAATGTAGACCGGGTTTGAGATCGAGACCGCGCACACCGACCCTGGTTGCCACCAGCGGCAGGCCGGCGGCCAGGTATTCGAGGGTTTTTAGATTGGTGCCGGCGCCGGAGAACATGGGGTTGAGAGCCAGCAGACTGGTATCAAAAAGGCGCCGTTTGTCTTCGTCGCTGATCGAACCCAGGATCCGAACGTTGGGTGGTTGCCCTCCCTCCAGTCCCTCACGGCAGGTTCCCGCAATAGCGAAACCCAGATCGGGGCATAGGGGGGCAACTTCGTCAACAAGAAACCGAGCCGCCTCGATGTTGGGAGGGTGCCTGGTGCCGATAAAGCAGGCCACGGGGTTGTCCTCCAGGCTGGTCGGGGTGCGCCGGCGCGGGTAATCTTCCGGAGTGATCCCGTTCGGTGCCAGGCCGATCATGGATTCAGCTACAGCGAAAGCACTCGCCATGGCTTGGCGTTCTTCCGGGGAGACGGCAAACACCGCATCGCAGCGCCGCACCAGGCGACCTTCCAGGCAGCGGATATAGCGCTGGTATTTGTCGGCGTTCGGTCCGGTCCACAGTTGAGCAACAAGATTGGATTCGAAATTGTGGCTGTTGTAAATGCGGGGCTTCCCGTCCAGGCCAAAGAACAGGTCATATTCCAGCAGGTAGGGGAATTCATGAATGATGATATCGGCTTGGGGTTGGAGTTCCAGGTAAAGCCGATGGTAACGGTTCGGGTACCTGGCGCTCAGGGCGCACACCAGGGCGGAACATTCGGAGCAGATTTGGTCCTGGTCCACCAGGGCATGGAGCCGGTCATGAATCGGTTCCTTGGGCACCCGGTATTCTCGGAAATGATCATGATGCCGGATCACTTCTTCCCGATGATGGGAGTAGGTGGGCGAAAGCAGGGTAACGTCATGGTCGGCGCTGAGGTGACGGTAGAAATTGAAATAACGTAGTTCCCCGCCGCTCTTGGGGGGCACGAAGGCGGGGAAAAAGTTGAGCACAAGGATTCTTTTCACGTCTGGTAACCTATTTTTCCCTATTCTTAGGGGACGCTTCACGAATGAGGGGGTCTTTCGTGGGCAGTAGGGTATCCGTGGCGGCGGTCTCATCACTCAACCGCTGGCGTTGGTAATCGACGTGAGCAGCACACCCCTGTCGATTTCCGATGATCGAGATCAGTCCCGGGATGGCGGTCAAGAGCCGCGGGCAAGAGGCGATAACCGGCAGGTGGTGGGCCGACTGAACTAGGAAGTGGAGCAGCAATCCCGTTATCCGTACCCCTTTGCCGCGGCCTTCCGCGGAATAGCGAAGCCGCCCGAGAATTTCGATTTTGGATCTCCGACCGCTCCTCAGGTCATTGAGATAAGCGCTCAGGCCGACACGATCAGGGTGGCGCTGAAGGATTCCTCGATAAGCGTTGATCACGAAATCTTTGTCGTGGTACTTGAGAAAGTCACTGACATGATAGCGGGGTTTAAAATCAAAGCTGGCACCGGGGTCGGATTCCGAAACAGAACCGAGTGGTCCCCACGGGCCGAGCGCGACTGGGGGCTCGATGCACGGGCGTTCCCGGGGACCGCAAAGGAAGGTGATCGTGTCCGCGGCGGGCGCCTCGGCCAGTTCGCGTTCGATGACCGCGATCACGGCCACCGGTTGTAGCTTGGGCAATCGCCGAGGCATTCCAGATCGTCTTTCCCCCAAGGTCAAATCGATCCCACGCGAATCCCTAGTTGCCGAGAAAATCGGGTGGCTGCTCGCCGACGTGCAGGCGCTGTGGATTTGGCTCAAGCCTTCGGAACCTCACCAACCTGGGACCCGGGAAGTTCTTGTGCCGGCAACGCCATAATGAAAACCCCTGTCGGGTAGTCGGGTAGCCAACGCGGCGCGTGGATCATGGTCTAAGACTTGCGGGCGATCACCGCGTAGTCACGCGGACCGTAAATGAGTTTGGTCAGCAATCGGGCCGATTCCGAGTTTTCCAGAAGGTCTCTTTCGACTTCGGGAACCGGATGCAATGCCACCACCGATATATCCAGAAACCCCCGTGCTTCCGCCAGATATCTCAGCACCGGTGGCGGCAGCGGATGACGATGGGTGGGATCGTAGTAGAAATTACATGCCCCCACCAGCAGGTTTTCCGGGTTTGGGGTTTCCAGGATCAAAACGCCGCCCGGCTTGAGTGCCCTAAGAGATTCATCCAGCATCCGGATCAGGTCATCGAGAAGCAGGTGCTCCGCCACATGCAATGCCGTGATCAGGTCCAGTTGTGCCGGGGGCAGGGATTCCAGATGGTTGAATAGATCTCCCTCGCGGGCATCGAGGCCGAGCTGGCGGCATTCTTCCACCATGATCCGATTGCAGTCGATCCCAACCGCCAAGACGCCCTGTTCCCGGATCAACTCAAGCCATTCGCCGCGGCCACAGCCGAGATCGAGCGCCGATATCGGCTCCGAGACGCCCCCTGGCGACGGCAGGTAGGGCAAATACACTTTAAGGCGGTGCTTAATATCTGCCCGGGTGCCGCGAAATCGGTCCTCAAAGGTCACGTAAAGGGAATCTAGAAAATGGTTCTGTTCCTTCAAAACAGAACTTGCCGGCTCCGGCGTCGTGATGTTCGGGATGCGGTGCATTGCCTCTCGCAGAAATAAGCGCAGGCGTCTTTCCTGTTCGAGGATGTTGAGTTTTTGCTGATGGATCTGGATGGAGATCTCTCTAATGATCTCTAAGGTCTGGTCCAGTTTTGCGCGGTCGGCTTTCTGATCCCACAAAGGCTGGAGGTCGTTGCGGTCGGCTTTCAGGTCCCAGAGAGGCTGGAGGTCGTTGCGGTCGGCTTTCTGATCCCACAAAGGCTGGAGGTCGTTGCGGTCGGCTTTCAGGTCCCAGAGAGGCTGGAGGTCGT
>Ga0100398_1002974_pt1 | contig 13932 bp, 8 predicted proteins | sample CryGeymeta201522_FD_81568 | JGI IMG/M metagenome (GOLD analysis project Ga0100398, IMG submission 81568) | Groundwater microbial communities from Crystal Geyser aquifers in Utah, USA - Crystal Geyser metaG 2015-22 | ecosystem: Environmental > Aquatic > Deep subsurface > Groundwater | place: USA... | reverse complement strand
GACTAACAATGTCCGCTAAATTTCTCGGTTCGGCCTCAAATAGTGGACGCGGCATCTTGCCGCGTCGCAGCGGCTGGAAGCCGCTGCCACTTTTTCACTGGATTCCGACAGAACATTTCAAAGTAGGCATTGAAACATGAATTTAGTGAAGTTTGGCAGTCACGGCGTCGAGAGAAGAAAAACAACTTGGTTGTCGCCGTCAATCCCGAATGGAAGGATCTGAGTGATGGGTGGGTTTCGATCTCTCCCTTCGGTCGAGATGACAACTAATCGTTGCTGATGGTGGCCCATTCAGGGGATCAACATTTTTCCGCATGACCTTTTTTTGGGAATGCACTCCATCGTGTTGATACTGACCCAACGCCCGCCCTTTCATTGAGCTGACGTTTCGGGAAAAAAATATTTTCAATTTGTACAGGTACGTGATGGCCTTTCAAAATATCGCCTTTGTTTGCTGATGTCCAACCATGCCTCTTTTCGACTATCCACTTTTCGTTAAGGAAACTGCATTCCTCGCCGAAAGGGTCTATGGATTTGTTTGCCTCCTTAATTTCAGGCCGGGGTACACCCCCGGTCTTTTTCTGCACGGTTGTATTGTATCTACTCAATAATTCGGGGAAACTCAACGATTCCTGGCGCAAGAGATTTCTCCCTTCGGTCGAAATGACAGCATCGTTTGTCATTCCGAACGAATGTGAGGAATCTCGCTTAATGTTGAGAATCAGCTAATGCCCCTTTTTTTGAGCAGATACGTTGTATTGTATCATCTCAATGGCTCGGGGTAAGCATGAGGGCGGACCGGAGGGCGCAAAGCACCCGACCGCAGGAGATGAGCCTCGCGAATTTACTTCGCGAGGCGAAGGGGGGCGCGTGCCCCCCTTAGTTGAGCAGTTACGTTGTATCGTTGATTCGTTTTTTCACTTGAGGTACTTGCAAAATTCGTGTACCGAATAAAATTTCATGTACCGATCCTCCGCAAACCCTCATCAAGTCGCAACCGGTTTGTACCGGTTCGTGTACAAACGCTAACAATGTTAGATTTTGCAAGTCCCTCATAATTACCTGAATTCCCACGGAAGATCGGTCGGAAGCTGAAAGATCGTAGGCGGGGGAATTGGTATCAGATCCAGATTCACCCCTGATTCTTCGCCTTCTGCCTGAGGAGCGAAGGTTTCAATCAGAAATTTTCTGATCGTTTCCTTCTCGTCGGCGGAAATCTCGCGCCAGTTCCGTGAAATCATCGAACGATGAAAATCCGCGTTGGCAAGCCATTTCCTTCCTTCGGGAGACAGACCTGGAATTCGCTGCAGAAGCTGACTTTCCAACCCGATTCGTTTGCGTTCATCCCAGGTTACGACGCGTTTGTCCCGCAGCCGAAGGCACATTTGAATCAGCTCAAAAAATGCCGAGAACGCTCGCCGATCGATGCGGGGAGATCCCGGGACAACGGCATCGTTAGCATCTTTGAGAATTTTACGAAGAACCTTCGACATACCAAGGTCGGGAAATTTCTGCGTTTCTTCAAGGAGCGAATCACGGATGATCCGGCGAATTTTACCCCGGCTTTCAGGGTTTGAATTCCCCGATTCATCCCAAAGTTTCCGGGTTTCTCTGAGGCTATCGAGAAGTTCCATTTTGTGGCTGAGATATTCTTCCATTAGTGCAGCTCGTGCCGCTTCTTGTTCTTCCTGGGTAAGGGCGACGCTCAGACCCAGCTCCAGGCAGTTCAGGAAGGCGTTTTGTTGCCCCACCGTCAACGGCGGCTGACCGGGAACCAGGATTCGGTCGGCCGCAGACCCCGCTACCGGATACCAATAATCGTCTTCCGCAAATGCGGGTAAAACGAGGGCCGCCATCATCAGGCTGATAAGCAAATTGTTCGTTTTCATTCAAAACTCCTCTGCAAGGTAGGGCTTTTCTCGATCGAACTCATGCGCAAAACTTTTTACGAAATTTTGTAACTTCTCAATAAAGGGGGGCACGCGCCCCCTTGGCCTCGCGAAGTAAATTCGCGAGGCTCATCCCCTGCGGTCGGGCGCTTTGCGCCCTCCGGTGGGCTCTCATGCCTCCCCCGGATTATTGAGATGATACGAAATTTTAACATTCTGGATGAAAAGAGATAAGGGTTTGATCGTCTGGCGGCTGATAACGTAAAAGATAGTCTTTGATCACCGAATGCGAATCTAAAGCCGCATCATTTGTTCTTTCTTTCATGAGTTTGCACAACCAACCGTTCTTTTGGGAAGTCGGGTCGCTGTGCCTGCCTTCGGTGATCCCATCGCTCATCATAAAGAAAAAGTTGTCCGGAGCCATTTCAAACTCCAACTGCCGGTAGGTCGGGGCATCTTGTAAACCGAGTGGGAAGGTTCCTCCGAGGTCGAGAGCCTCTACGTTTCCTTGGCTGATTTGAAAAAATCCCTCATGCCCGGCGGTCGAAACGTGTATCACCCGCTTCGATGGCTTTGACAAGTCGATCCGAACGGCCAAAACGGTGACGAACATCGTGAACTTTTCCTGGATGAACGCGGTAAGACGTGAATTCAAGCCTTCAAGCAGACTTCGCGGCGAAAGTGTCGCCTTTATTTCGTCCTTGATGAAACCATGCATCAGGGGTACAAACTGAGATGCCGACAAGCCCTTGCCCATGACGTCGCCCAGAATAACCCAGCAGCCCTGTGCATCGGGAGACACGATTCCAAAATCACCCCCGATGATCTGACTTTGCCGGTTCCAGAAATGGATCGCGATGCCGTTGAACCGCATCTCCTCTTCCGGAAGCAGGGCTCTCTGGATGCTTCGAGCGATCTCGATCTGAAGGTCAAGGCGGCTCTGACGGGCGACCAATTCATGGTTCTGGTTTTGTATTGTTTCCTCCAGGAGCTTTCTCGCTGTCGTGTCCGTAACGATCATGATCGACCCGATCGGTTTTCGTTCTTCCGAGAAAATCGGGGAGGCTGTAACCGAGATCCAGCGGCCGCCCATGGAAATTTCCTCGCGGAAAGGGTGCTCCGGGGAGCAGCCCTTGATGACTTCCTCAACCTTCCATGGGCAGGTATGACAGCCGTGGATATTCTTGCCCTTGAACTTGTCAAGCGCGGCTCCCAGAACTTTCTCGGCTTGAGGGTTCATATAAAGGATCCGGTTTGCTTCATCGGCAACGACAATTCCCTCGCCAATCGACCCGAGAAGGGACTTCGCCCATGGAATCGAAGGAAGATCGCCAAGGCCAACCTTCCTAGAAACTTCGTTGGCATTATTGGAATCATTGGAATCCTTGGAATCATTGGAATCATTGGTATCCTTGGTATCCGTGATATCCGTGGGATCCGTCGTGTCCATTGTCCGAGCCCCTTTCAGGAAATCAAGCCATTTTCGCGGAAACTGAAATATCCTTGCCCCTCGCGCCCAAGGATCAAATGATCGAGAAGACGAATTTCAAGTGCGCCGGCGGCCGCGGCGAGCGCACGTGTTATTTCAAGGTCTGCCGGGGAAGGCCGCAGCGAGCCGGTCGGGTGATTGTGCGCAACGAGTATTCCGGTAGCGTGTACGGCCAGCGCCCTCTTCATGACTTGTCTCGGATAGACAGCGGTCTGGTCTTCGGTTCCGGTGGAGACCGATTCGTCTTTGATGATCCGATTCACATTGTTAACGAACACCACCCGGAACTGTTCGATTGGGAGATTGGACATCGTTGCGCCCAAATAGGCGATCAGATCGGAAGCGGTAGAAATTGCAGGCGTGCTTCCGAGGGCTTTTTTCTGCAGGATCTTTCCGGACAAATCCCTAAAAAGGAAAATAAACCTCGCAGCTTCGGGGCCAAGACCCGAAATCGAGAGAAGGCCTTCCCGGGTGGCGGAAAAAACCCCAGGCAAGTCGCGGAATTCGTCCAGAAGGGCTTTTGCCATGGGCTTGGTATCGACCCGGGGGATCGAGTAGAAAAGGAGGAACTCCAGAATTTCGTGATCCGAGAAGGCCCCAAGCCCAGCTTGATCGAACCGCTCTTTCATGCGTTTCCGGTGGTCTTTTCCAGCGAGGGATTTAATTGCGTTCATGAACCGACCAGAGCGTGTTCGACGACGAAGACATTCGAATAAAGGTTGGCGATAATCTGCTTCCCGTGGAAGATTTCCTGGGCGACCATCGCGATCGGAATGGTATGCTCGACGTTGTGGTACAGGGCAGCGCTGTTGGCGATGTTCTCCATCGCCATGTTGCCCGCCCAATGGATGATGTCTGAAAAATCGGGGTCCATTCCCCCGAATGTGCGGCGGTACCCTGACTGCAATCGGCGGATGAACTCATCAATCATGGTCTGAGTTGGATCGAACATGGTTTCCCTCGTATGAAAAATTCATGACCGTCCGGCCAGGGTATCATTATAAGTGAAACATTTCGAGGTTACAATCTCATACAATTCGATGGTGGTTCAATAAATGCTAAATAAAAAAAGTTCCCATCGGTGGTAAACCAAATGAAGTCTTTCTCCGATGTACAAAGGCGAGAACTCGGTGCTGGCTTTCTCAATCGTCCAGGTTCTCAACCATCCGGGGACCGAGTCGATGAGCCCGATGGTACGAAATGGATGAACGGTTGGATCCGGGGACCGAGTCGATGAGCCCGATGGTATAAAATGGATGAACAGTTAGCGGAAATCCTGGCCCTTTGCAAAAAAATGGATGCCTCCGATGTGCATCTTCGGGTCGGGCTCCCCCCCGCTTTCCGTGTCGGAGGCCGTATCCACATCACCTCAGGGCTTCCTCTTACCAACGAGATGCTCAAAAAGTTCTTCGAGAAAACCGCCCCGCCTGTAACACATAAACTGTTCGAATCCCAAAAGGATGTTGATTACTCGGTTTCCTTGCCTGGGGTCAGCCGCTTTCGGGTGAACTGCTTTCTTCAGAAAGCGAATCTCGCCTTTGTGTTCCGACAGATCCCTTTTACCTTGCCGACAATCGAGACCGTTAAGGTGCCCAAGATCGTGGTGAATGCCGTTCAGCGGCAATCCGGGCTGCTCCTTCTTTGCGGCCCGACAGGATCGGGAAAAAGCACGACCATCGCGGCGCTTCTGCAATTCATCAACCTCCATTACCAGGTCAGGATCGTTACTCTCGAAGACCCCATCGAGTTTCTCTTTAGGGATGAGAAGGCCGAGTTCCTTCAGCGCGAGTTGCGGCGCGACTTCACGAGTTTCCCGGAGGCTTTGCGCGGAACCCTTCGGCAGGATCCCGACATAATAATGGTCGGCGAGATGCGCGAAGTCGATACGATCGAATTGGCGCTTACTGCGGCCGAGACTGGACACCTGGTCATCTCGACCCTTCACGCGAGGAGCACCTCTTCCGCGGTTTCACGCATCCTTGGCGTGTTTCCCGCCGACGCCCGGGAGTTCGTCAGGGACCAACTCGCCGCGGTTCTTGTCGGGATAGTCGCTCAGGCGCTCATTCCGTCGAAAAAGGATCCAAAACAGCGGTTGGCAGCCCGTGAAATCCTCATCAACAACCCGGCCATTTCAAACCTCATCCGGAACGAGAAACACGAACAGATTTCCACTTTTCTCGAAACCGGCACCGACACAGGGATGATTTCCATGAATGGCGCGCTGGAGGATCTGGTTCTTCGGGGTTTGATCGATTCTTCCCAGGCATTCCCGTATAGCCCCGATCCGGAGGCTCTGCTTGCGCGGTTCGAGCGTAAGGGCATCCTATGATTGAGATACTCAACCAGATCGTGAAAAAAGCCCTCGAACTCGGGGCACACGACGTCCATATCAAATCCTGGTTTCCTCCGGTCGTTCGCGCTGCCGATGAGATCAGGCGTCTTGAGATTGCCGCCGTTTCCCGCAAGGAGATCGAACAGCTCGTTTTCGAGATTCTTGATGAAAAACGTCTGCAGATCTTCAAGGCCAAGGGACAGATAGACTGCTCTTTCGAACTTCCGGATGGCTTTCGGGCGCGTGCCAACATCTTTTTCCAGAGGAACAATCTTGCGCTTTCCCTGCGCCTTGTTCCCGGACAACCTCCTGCACTCGAAAAGTTGGGTTTTACCACCGAGGTACTCGATATGATACTGAAAACCAACAATGGTATGATCCTCATCACTGGAGCCACTAACTCTGGAAAATCCACGACAGCAGCGAGCATTGTTAATATGCTCGCCCTGAAAGACTCGGTTCACATCATCACCATTGAAGACCCGATCGAGTATGTGTTTGGAACGTATTCCGCCTCCATCGTGAGCCAACGCCAAGTAGGAGAGGATACCCCGACCTTTCATGGCGGCTTGACATCGGCCCTGCGCCAAGATCCCGATGTTATTTTCATCGGGGAACTGCGCGACCAGGAAACCGTCGAAACCTGCTTGAAAGCAGCCGAAACCGGCCATCTTGTCCTCGGAACCCTTCATACCTCGAATGCGACTCAGAGCATTCTTCGCCTGATAAATATTTTTCCCTCCCACCAAAGAGACAACATTCGTTTCATGCTTTCCAGTTGCCTGCGGGCGATCATTTCGCAAGCGCTGCTTCCGCTTGCTACGAGAAAGGGTAGGGCTCTCGCTTATGAGGTGCTTCCGATGCTTCCCTCGGTTTGTAATCTCATCAGACAAAAGAAGATTCATGAAATCTACTCGATCCTTCGGGTAGGTCGGCGGTCGGGTTGCGTTCCGATGTATGTCACCGTGAACGAATTGATCAAGTCTGGACAAGTGAAAATCGACGATGTTCCTCCCGAAATGCGGGAGAATAAATAGGCCCAGGGGAACGGAAAATGGGAATTCTTGACAGCCTCGGCGGGGGCACCGCCAAGAAAGAACTCGAAAACCTAAAGAAAGAATTCGCCAACCTCAAGGCCAACCTTGGAAAGATCGAGTTCGAGCGTGACGAACTTCAGAAAAAAAACTTCCATCTGATCGACAAGACCCACTCTTTCCTCCAGCGGATCCGCCTCCTCATAAGCACATTGGAAGACGAAAATGTTCACGCCCGAGCCTGGGATCTCTTGGACACCACGCTTACGATAAAAAAAGCCTGCATTCTCAGTCGCACTCCTGATGGGCTGGTTTCTGAATTTTCAGTTGGGTTTCCTGATGACAAAACCCCAATTGTCCCTTTGAACGAGGATTCCATGATCACCTACGTTCTCGATAATGGAGTGCCTCTCAGCCGCGCGCACCTTCACATGCAGGATGACCTTGCTTACCTCGAACGTCGGGGGGTTATTTCCGATGCGAAAATCGTGTGTCCGGTGAGATTGCGCGGGATCGTCCAGAAGTTGCTGGTGATCTGTTCCTACGCAGGAAACGTTTTCGCCGGAGAAGATGACCTCGAAACCATCGAGATGGTCACTACCCTCCTTGGTCTGGTGCTTACCAACACCAAGATACTTTCCGAGCAGAAGCAGGCTTTGGCCGAAGAATCCCAGGCTCTCGCGGTAAAAAAGCAGGAACTTGATGAGCAAACAAAGGCCTTTGGGAGACTTCGGCAGATTTTCAGCCGGATGGTAGCCCCGGAGGTCATCGAGTTCATCGAAAAGAATCCGGCCGGAATCGTCCTTGGTGGAACTCGCAAGAAAATTGCGATAATGTTTGCCGATATCCGCGGATTCACACGGATGTCTGAAAAGCTCCCTCCGGAAAAGGTCGTCGAACTTCTTAACCGCTATTTCTCCCGGCTGACGTACATCGTCATGACGAACAGGGGAACCCTCGACAAGTTCATGGGGGATGCGGCGATGGTTCTCTTCGGAACTCCGATGTCGATCGACAAGCCCTCGTACCACGCTGTGGTGGCTGCCCAGGAAATCCAGGACATGACGCAGGACAACATGGCAGAGTGGGTCGCTCTCGGGTTCCCGGCCTTTTCAGTGGGTGTGGGGATAAACTTCCAGGATGTTCTGGTCGGAAACATCGGCTCGCAGAAGCTTTCAAGTTATACCGCCATCGGCGACGGTGTTAACATCGCCTTCAGACTTTGTTCGAGCGCTCAAGGCGGAGAGATTCTCGTCTCGGAAAGCACCTACGAAAACCTTCAGGACTGGCAGGGCCAATGCGAACAGCGCCCCAAGATCTCCTTGAAGGGAAAGGCCGAACCGGTCACTGTCTACGCCCTTTCTCGCTATGCCAATTACCGCGAAGGCGCCTGCCCCAATTGCGGAACCCACGTTCTCGAAGGAGTGCGTTTTTGCGGCGCCTGCGGCTTCCGGCGCTTCTGATCTGGGAAACCATCGGATCGGGAAAACCCTGAAATGGGTTGACAAACCTTCTTCCCGAAATCTATGATCGTGTGCGGATCGCCCCGCGAATGGCGTTTGCGAGATCGCGGAATGAAGACTTTATCAGCCGCGCTGTGGCGCGGCGATCCCAGGCCCCACGAATGGCGTTTGCGGGATTCGCGGAAAAAAGAGGGAGGTTCCCCATGTTCTCAAGCCACCGTCGGATGCTTTTCCCCTTTGAAGTTGTTCTTTTGCTTTCCATTTTCTGTATCTGGTCTGGCCTGGCGTTTGCCCAGAATACTGCCGCTTCTGAGGCCGCTGCTTCTGAGCCCGTTCCTCTTGGCAGCGCCGGAAAGCTTTCCGAAAATGTGCGCTACATTCCGTACGCCGCCCTGGAAGAAACATGGCAGAAATCCCCGAAAGGAATCCTGATCTCCCGCTCTGAATTCGAGCGGATCAAGCGTGAGAAAGAAGCTTTTCTGGTTCGCCGCCCCGCCAGCCCGATTCCGCAGCTTGACACCGATTTCGTTCATGGACGTTCTTCTTTCACTGGGAAAATTGCCGAGAAGGTTGGCGAGTTCAAAGGGACATTCGTTTTCGAGATGCCAGTCGATCGTTGGGCTCTTTTTCCTCTTCCCGCCGGAGACATCGGCCTCGTGGAAGTTCTTCTCGACGACCAGCCGGTCGGAGTGACTGTCAGCCAGTTCGCCGGTATCCAAGATAGCGAGTCTCCTAAAGGGCGTGTCGAACTCCTTCAACAGCAGAGAAAATCCGTTGCCGCTGTGAGCCGCAAAACAGCACAGCAGGCTGGTCGGAAAGGTCAGCCCAATGATTTTTTCCTCGCGGTTCGCGGAGCCGGCAGACATACGGTAACAGTCAAGTTCCTTGTCCCTCAAATCGACGACCCTGAGCGGAACGAGGTTACTTTCCGCATTCCACGACTTCCAATGAACTCCTTTGCAATCTCGATCGACACCCCCGGACAATACGGCGAGGTCGATCGCTCCGAGGGAACCGAATGCCTTGAAGAAATCGGCCGAACACTTCTGCAAGGCGTCCTCGGGCCCACCGATCGCTTCACGATCCGATGGGCTCCAAAGTCCGGCGCAACTCTCGATGAGCCCACGCCGCTCCAGGGTGAGCCCACGCCCATTGAAGCAGGCGCCTCGGCGGTCGTGCAGGTTCCGAGCGTCAGGGAAGAACCCCGCGTTTATGCCGACAGTGGAACCCTCCTCTCCGTCGGCGAAGGTTTCATCAGATCGGAAACTTCTGTTCGCCTCAGAATAACACGTTCCGGAATCGACGGTGTTTCTTTCCTGATTCCGAAAGGAACCGAATTGCTCGACGTCCAGTCGAAGAACCTCGAATCCTACCGCACCGAGGATCTGGGAACCATGACTCGCGTGATATGCGTGTTCTCATCACAGGTTCGGCAGTTCTGCGAAGTTTCGATGGTCTGCGATACGAAGATGAGCGATACCAGCCAGACCGTGGCTCTGCCCGTTCATCGGGTCGAGGGTGTCGAGCGTGATTGCGGAAACATCGGTATGGAAGCCCGTACCTCGATCGAGATCCGAAAATCTTCCGGTTCGGACGCAGGGAACCTACAGGTTTCAAGCATAGACGTAACCGATCTCCCGATCGACCTCACCCGCCGGGCGGTTCGACCGATATTGCTTTCTTACAGATATTTCTCCCCTCCGGTTGACCCGTCTTTGGCTGTGAAAATCATCCGTCATAAAGATGCGCAGACTCTTACCGCCGTCATGGATCTCATCAGGGCCACAACCTACCTGGGCCTCGACCGGCAGGCTCTGACCAGTCTTGACATGGTGGTCAAGAACAACGGGCAACAATATCTCGAAGCCTGGCTGGCAACCGGTTCGGAAATACTGTCCGCAGAACTGGAAGGTTCTCCAGTGAAACCTTCCAGTCGTGATGAGACCTCGTATCTGATCCCGCTCGGTGGAAACCACACCCGCCGATCTGCCGCAAGCGCCTTTCATGTCAGGATCACCTTCAGATCGCCGATTCCCGAACTTGGATGGACCAAGCGCATGCGCTTCCCTCTTCCCAAACTTGACATCCGAGCCTCACGTCTCGAATGGACGATCTTTGCCCCGGAATGGAACACGGTTATTCCGATGCCCTCATCGGTTGACAAGATCCATCGAAAGGTCGAGTTCATTCCCTTTGGCATGGTCAAGGATTTGTTTCGACAATTGCTGACGCCCAGCGCGATCGTTTTCTTGCTCGTTTTGTTCATCTTAAAGAGGGTGTTTGAGTATTTCGGCCAGGCTTCAGATCGATTTGCTCCGGAAATTTCCTTGCGATCTGTCGTTAGCGGATTGGCGGTGATACTGGTCATTGCCGTGCTTGCGTCCGTGGCAGGCCCGATGGTGGGCAGCATAACCGATCAGGGTTCAGGATCGCGAAGTATGGGAAGAATGTTCGAATCGGCTCCTTCATCGTCTCTCTCGTCGCCTTCCCCCAAACAACAGACCACCGAACTCTGGAAGGATGAGTACCAGGCTCCGAGCCCCTCTGTTGCCGACAGCATCGAGTCCAGAGGTGGTTCCTCAATGAACGAATCCGAAGGCATGGTCATGGATAAGCGCCGGGAGTCGAAGACGAAACGCGCTTTCGAAGGGAAAGCTTCGATGAACGGTCCCGTCGCGACGCCGTCTTCTCCCGCGGTGAGGCGCTTGACTGCAGGGCGAGACCGGGGCGCTCTACCGGTTGACCCGAAAATTCCACAGACGCAAAACTCGCTTTTCTTCTACAAGAACGACCTGAATTCTCAGGAGGAAGCCTCGGTCAAGCTTACCGTCATCTGGCAACCACTTCGTATCGCTCTCTCAATTTTGCTTGGAGCAATCGGCCTGGTGGTCTTCATAATTTTGCAGACATTGGCCGCGAGAGGTTCCGGCTTCCTGGCCTGGCTTTTGGTGGTCGTTTGCAGCGGGCTCATCCTTGGTGCCGAGGAGCAGGTTACCGGTTTTCAGGAACCATTCATTTTGGCCCTGTTGGGGTGCTTTGCCCTTTACATTGTCTTGCGGGTCTACCGATTCGCTGCCTCGAAATGGCATGGCGCCGCGGCGATTGTTCTGGCCGCAGCCCTGTTTGGTTCTCCTCAAGTTGCATCCGCGGTGAACCAGGCCGATGGAAACGAAAAAGACCCCCGCGTCGAGCAGACCATCGACGTCTTCGTTCCTTACTCTCAGCTTGGCGATCGCGTGGCCACCGATTCCTCGCTTGTTTTTCTGAGATACGAGGATTTCAAATACCTTCGCGATTTGGGAATTCCCGAACCCGATCCGTCCCTCTGGATGCCCCCGGTTTCGGTGACCTACGTTTCGTGCTCGTTGTCCGGAGAGGTCAACGATGACTTGGTTTCTCTCAAGCTTCGAATGGTGGTTCAACTCCTTGGAAAGGGCTTCAAACAGATCCCATTTCCCACATCCAGGGTCGGAATCAAAAGCCTTCAGATCGACGGACAACCCGCCGTTTTGATGGCCGGATCGCTTGCAAGGCAGACGAATCAGATTATCTACCAGCAGGAAATGCAATCGAATGTTGCTCAGTCAGCCAATATTCAACAAAAGACGGCCATCACACAACTTCCCCCCGCCGCCGAGGGAGTCGAACACTCCATCGTGACCGACAAGGAAGGCGTTGCCGTGATCGAGGCTGAGCTGGTGAAAGATCTTTTCAGCCGCGGTCAGGCTGCACGCACTCGCGAAGGATTTTCCCTTGGCCTTCCTCCGTTTGGCGCCGCCGACCTCGATCTTCTGATTAACCGGCAGCGCCAGTTTGTCGAAATCGAACCCGCCGCGCAGGTCACCACCTCCGATCTGGCAACTGCAACCAGGGTGGTCGCGGCATTGCAGCCGACCCGCTCGTTGCGCGTGGAGTGGCGGGATCGTGTAAAAGTTGCTCCGCCCCCGGTACAAAGCCCTGAACCAGCCTCACAACCGGCTTTGATCCAGGAGGCAAAGGTGTTCGCCGACCATGAGCTTTTGTTCGCCGTTTCCGAGGGTGTCATCGCCATCCGCGACAACGTCGTTCTCAACATCGAACAAAGCCCGGTTGGCGAGTTCCTTTTCAAGGTTCCCAAAGGCGTTGAAATCATGGACGTTTCCGGAGGGGACGTCGCCAGTTGGGCGATAAAGGCCAACGAAAAAGATCAAGAGCTTAAAGTCATCCTTCATGCCCAGCGTCGCGATCAGGTGGCTTTTACCCTTGAACTGGAGCGAGCCACCCCATCGATCAATGGGGAATTCCCATTGGATTGTCCGCGGTTGGTTGCGGTTGGGCCAAAAGCCCGTCTGGAGCGACAGAAAGGCTATTTCGGAGTCGAGGTCAGCCAGGGAATCGAGGCAAGGATCGTTGGCGCAAACCCGGCAACGATGGTCGATCCTGGAGAACTCCCTGCATTCGTGCGCGATCAGGCGCAGGGGTTCATCGCCTATGCCTTCAAATTTCTGGAACCCGTTTCTCCAAAGATCAACCTGACTAAGCATCAGGAAGTGGCCGTCAGCACAGCTCAGATCGATGGAGCCATCGCACAGACGCTAGTTTCCAGAGATGGAAAAACCCTCACCCAGCTTGCTTTGATCGTTAGAAACAACAACAATCAATTCCTGATTTTCGAAAAGCTCCCTTCAAACATGGAAGTTCTCTCCGTCGTGTTGAACGGTGAACCCGTAAAACCCGGCATCGGAGATGGCGGGGAAGTCTACATCCCGCTCATCAGATCCCCTCAGACAGGAAAGATCCTTCAACCATTCGGGGTGGTCATCTTCCTGCAAAGTCGCATCCAACCTTTTGGGCGCCGTGGCGAACTGGATCTTCACCTTCCTGCGATGTCCCTTGATGCGAGCGAGTTGACCTGGGTGGTCTCAATGCCCGAAGGATTTCATGTCGAGGAAAACAGCAGCGATTTCAATAAAGGCTACGGATCGGTGACCAACCTTCCCGGAATCGTCCGAGGCGAGGGGCAGGCTATTCAAAAGATGTCGAACGTCATGACTCAATCCGTGATGAAGGCCGGCGATGCCGGCGATTCTGACCGCAAAATCGAAGGCGTCCTCCCCGTGGTTTTGACCATTCCTACGACGGGAAACCAGGTCTTCTGCAACAAAAAGCTGGTTTCGGCTAAAGGCCCGACCAGGCTCCATCTTGTTTACGCACGCGAATGGTTGATGAATCAGCTTTTCCTGGCTTTTTCACTGGTCATTGCAGGATTGCTTTGCTGGTCGATCGTGGGTGTCTACCGGGGAACCTGGAGCGGAACCATCCCCGCTCTGTTCCTCCTGGTAGGAAGCGGTGGGGTAGTTAAGATTGCCGAATCACTCTTCGGGTCTTTCTCTGAAATTCCCGGAATGCTGACCGAGTCATTCGTGACCGGCCTTGAATGCGGTTTTGCAGGTTTCGTGATCTGGATTCTCCTGGCTCCGGGAAACCCTGAGACCGGAGAGCCATCCAAACCCTCTGAGCCCTCCAAGCCTTTCGAGCCCTCCAAGCCCTCCAAGCCGGCGTCGACAGTTTCCGTTTCCGTTTCCGCTCCAGCTCCCGCTCCCGCTCCCGCTCCCAAGCCCACGTCGACCACCGTTCCCGTCCCTAATGAAACGAAGGCCTAAATAACGAAACAGTTATTCGGAAGGCTCTTGCAAAATCTAACATTCATGTTGACTGACAGTCGGCGAAACCTAATTTCGTCATG
>Ga0100398_1002968_pt1 | contig 13938 bp, 13 predicted proteins | sample CryGeymeta201522_FD_81568 | JGI IMG/M metagenome (GOLD analysis project Ga0100398, IMG submission 81568) | Groundwater microbial communities from Crystal Geyser aquifers in Utah, USA - Crystal Geyser metaG 2015-22 | ecosystem: Environmental > Aquatic > Deep subsurface > Groundwater | place: USA... | reverse complement strand
TCGGTATGTGGGAGCAAGTTCCATAGTACAAAAGGGAAACAGCCCAGACCATCAGCTAAGGCCCCTAAATCCGGATTAAGTGTGAAAGGAAGTGAAATTGCTAAAACATCCAGGAGGTTGGCTCAGAAGCAGCAATCCTTTAAAGAGTGCGTAACAGCTCACTGGCATAGCGATTTCGCGCCGAAAATTTATCGGGGCTCAAATCCGGTGCCGAAGCTATGGATACTTGTGCTTCGCACGAGGAATTCCTAATTGACCTAATTGATATAATTAACCTAAACAAATCCTAGTTTTGGGAATTATTTAGAAATTAGAAATTAGAAATTTCCCGTGCGGAGCATGGGTGTGGTAGGGGAGCGTTCCTATTGCGACAAAGGTTTCCTGTAAAGGCAAACTGGAGCGGTAGGAAGTGAGAATGCAGGCATGAGTAGCGTAATCCCGATGAAAATTCGGGACGCCGAAAGCCCAAGGTTTCCTTCGCAACGTTGTTCGGCGAAGGGTTAGTCGGTCCTAACCGTAGTCCCGATGAATCGGGATGGGGGATGGACAAACGGTTAATATTCCGTTACTTTAAGATATCTGTTGATGGAGCGACGAAGTTTGATAAGCGGAGCGGCTATATGGTTGGCCGTCTAAGCAGTAAGTCAGCAAGTGTAGGCAAATCCGCATTTGCGAAAAATCCCTTTTTGGGAAAGAAGGCGAGCTGTGGGAAATTCCTTTTTGGGAAATTCCGCCAACTTAAGCTTCCAAGAAAACCTTCTAAACTTTAGATGTCTTAAATCCGTACCGCAAACCGACACTGGTGGGCAGATAGAGAATATTAAGGTGAACGGGAGAACGATGGTTGAGGAACTCGGCAAATTAACCCCGTAACTTAGGGATAAGGGGAACCTGCCTCGTGTGGAGCACGAGGGTGATAAATTAAAAATGTAAATATCAAGACATAAAGAAGGGGAAAGCGCATGGTATTAAACTTTAAACATTTGAATTTTGTCATTCTCACGCTCTGCGTGAGGCGGGTCGCAGGTAAACGGCCCAAGCGACTGTTTAGCAAAAACACAGCACTCTGCTTAACCCGTAAGGGGATGTATAGGGTGTGAGGCCTGCCCGGTGCCCGTAGGTTAAACCCAGAGGTTCACGCTTTTGGGCTAAGCCCGGGTGAACGGCAGCAGTAACTATGAGTAATGTTGTAGTTGTAAAAGTTGACTATATGCTGGAACATCCGTACCGTAGCAAACGGTTGTAGTATCTGGCGCTACCGTATATAATTTATTATATGGTGAAAATGTGTTCAGTGCGGAAAATCAGCAGGAAAGGCCTAAAAAGCACAGAAGTTGGATATTTCTTAGCAGGATTTGTTGAAGGTGAAGGTAGTTTTAATGTCTCTTTACATAGGAAGGACGATTACAAATTGGGTTGGCAGGTGGTTCTAAGCTTTAATGTGTCGCAGAAAGATAGAACTATCTTGGATATGCTTAAAGATAAGTTAAAGTGCGGAATAATAAAAACACGCAGAAGAGACGATCTTCATTCTTTTGATGTTACCAAGGCTGCGGATATAGTGGAAAAAGTAATACCTTACTTTAGTAAATATCCAGTTATGTCGCGTAGCAAAGTTGTGAACTTCGAGATATTTTGTTAGATTGCTGAGTTGGTATGATGTATTTGCTTTTTAGGAATCCTCAGAGACTGCACGTCGACTCCGCCCAATGGCGGAATGATATAGTCCGATCTCTAAAGCGATTTAGAGAGCTGTAATCAATCAGCTTAATAACAATATGAACTGTTCTAAGGTAGAAGTCGCGCTGCCTTAGTGTTCGCCTTTCCAATTATTATCGGAATGACAGCGAGCCTTTTGAGCTGTGCTCAAAAGAAAAATCTAGCTATATGCTGGAAAATCTCGTTTAGGTTGTTAGTACCGAAAGGTGAAAATCTAACAAATAGAGACAATCAGCAGGAAAGATTCGCCAGCTGGCGGAAATCCCCACTCACTATACGCTAGATCCTGATTAAATCGGGAAAGAGATAGTGGCGTCTACATAGAGATATGTAGTGGTTGTAATGATAATGGAAGTTACAACCTGAAGTTACTTATTGTAACAAAGATTAACAAGCGAAATTCCTTGTCGGGTAAGTGGGAGTAACGAGCCCGATTGAAAGCCGGCTTATAACGGTGGAGCCTTATTGACTATTCGGTTAGCATGCGGTATAGTCAGAGGTAATACCGTGGGAAGTCTCCCGATCAAATCGGGATGACCCCGTATCGACTGATCCTTTTTAGGTGAGATAGAAAGTTTCTTAACTTCTATCATACGCCGGACAGGTTGCTTAATATGAGTATTGATTCAAATTATGTTTCTGGTTTTGTTGATGGTGAGGGTTCATTTCTTGTTTTTTTTCTCCGAGATCAAAACTTAAAACTGGGATTGAGGTAAGACCAAGTTTCAGTGTTAGTCAAAGGACTGATAGATCAGAAGTTTTGTGGTCTATCAAGGGGTTGTTTGGCTGTGGTCAGATTAGATACTCCAAAAAAGATAATACTTATAAGTATGAAGTTAGATCTTTGGAAGATTTGAACGGGAAAATTATACCTCATTTCAATAAATTTCCTTTGTTATCGTCAAAGCAGAAGGAGGTTGAAACATTTTCTGTTATCTGTAGTAAGGTTCTTAATAAAGAACATTTGAAGGCAGAGGGTTTAAAGGAAATAATAGAAATGTCTTTTTCTTTAAACTCAGGTGGATCAAGACGGTATTCAAAAGAATATATTTTAAGCAAACTGAAGATATAGTCAGTACCATTAGAAATAATGGAGATGTATGAAGTTCCGACCCGCATGAAAGGCTTAACGACTTGGGCGCTCTCTTAACCATTGACCCGGCGAAATTGCGGTATCCGTGAAGACGCGGATTGCACGCCGCAGGACGAAAAGACCCTATGGAGCTTTACTGTAACTTGACATTGGCAACTGTTTTAGACTGTGTAGAATAGGTGGGAGTCCGCCAACTGGCGGACGCCAGTGAAATACCACCCTTTCTGAGATGGAAGCCTTACCCCGGCGCCGAAAATGGGCGAAGGGGGACCATGTCTGGCGGGCAGTTTGACTGGGGCGGTCCCCGCCTAAAAAGTAACGGCGGGACCCAAAGGTCAGCTTAGTCCGGATGGAAATCGGACTTTAAGTGTAAAGGCATAAGCTGGCTTAACTGCAAGACCTACAAGTCGAGCAGATGCGAAAGCAGGGCTTAGTGATCCTCTAGAGCTTAGTGGTAGGCTCAGAGCTTAATGGATAAAAGTTACCCTAGGGATAAATTCTGAAAAAAGAATTTTGTTGTCCCTCTTCTGAGTAATCAGATGTTAAAATATGGCTAATAACGGTGGAAACTATATGTGCTTGGGTTTCGGGTAGACCCTTTTAAAGTGAGCATATTGGCAATACCGTGGGAAGTCGAGAAACTGTAATGAGTATCAAAATAACTCCAAAACAAGAGGGTGTTGTTATAGGCTCTATTTTGGGGGATGGGTATGTTCAAAAGACTGGTAGTAAAAACGCTCGTTTAAGGTACGAGCACAGTAGCAAGCAAAAGTTGTATCTAGTGTGGAAGGTGTCAGTGCTGGGAACGCTTTTTAATGGCAAACCAGTTTTTGTGGAGCGTGTCCATCCGAAAACCAATAAAACTTATAAATATGTTAGGCATCAGTCTAACTCAACGCCGTATCTAGGTAAATTGAGGAAAATTTTCTACCCGGAAGGTAGAAAAATTATTCCTAGCAATTTACAAGATTTATTGAAACACCCAATTTCTTTGGCGGTGTGGTTTTTTGATGATGGTTATTTATGCAAGAAACACCAAGGATCTTATTTGTATTTGGGAAAAGTTTCTTCGGAAGAAGCTACTGTAGCGCAAATTGCTATACACCATAACTTTGATATAGATTCAAAGGTTTATTCAAAAGGTGTTAAAGGTTATGCGTTGTATTTCAATTCTGCTAATACTAAAAAATTGGTAGGGCTGATTAAGGAGTTTGCATCTTCCGATATGATTTACAAGGTTTCTTTGACCCCGTAACGACTGAGCGAAATCCATAATGTGGAGAGTAGCGAGATTTGTTTGTTTCAAACAACAAATCATACGCCATCTCCCGACAAAGTCGGGATGAAGATATAGTCTAATCTAGTATAGATTGAACAGGCTTATCGGATCCGAGAGTTCACATCGACGATCCGGTTTGGCACCTCGATGTCGGCTCATCGCAACCTGGGGGGGTAGCCCCTCCCAAGGGTCCGGCTGTTCGCCGGTTAAAGCGGTACGCGAGCTGGGTTCAGAGCGTCGTGAGACAGCTCGGACTTTATCCGCGGTGTGCGTTTACAGTTGAGAGGAGCTCTTGATAGTACGAGAGGACCTCAAGGGACAAACCTCTGGTGTACCAGTTGTTCTACCAAGGGCATTGCTGGGTAGCTATGTTTGGTCGGGATAAGAGCTGAAAGCATCTAAGCACGAAGCCCACCTCAAGATGAACTGTATGCCTTGTGCGTAGCACGAGGGTGATAAATTCAAAATGTGAATGTCAAGACATAAAAAAGGGAAAGCCGCATGGTTTTAAACTTTAAACATTTGAATTTGAATTGAATTTTGTGGATTTGAATTTTGTCATTCTCACGCTATGCGTGAGGCGAGGTCTACCGGGAGACTACCGGATATAGGCGGCAGGTGTAAGTACAGTAATGTATTCAGCCGAGTCGTACTAATTGACCTACAATCCTTTTTCTCACGCTCGGCGTGAGGTATAGTGCCCTTAACCGCAAAGCTGCTAAATTAGTTCTATTCCATTTTCTACTGTCTGGGTTAGTCTAGACGGATTCTTTGTGGTGCTGGTGATTTTAGCGGTAGGAAAACACCTCTTTCCATTCCGAACAGAGCAGTTAAGACTACCAGCGGCGAAGATACTCTCCAACTGAGTTGGGGTGGGAAAATAGTTCATTGCCAGTACCACAAAGTATGGTAAAAAAAGCGGATAAAAAATTGAATAAAGCCCGTTCTATGGGAGAGCTTTTGAGCGAAAGTTCTATGCCCAGCGGGTTTTCTGTTGGGGATACTATGGGAGGGGTGGTGGTATCTGTCTCAAACAGCGAAATTTTGGTGGATGTGGGCGCAAAAAGCGAAGGCATAATCTCCGGCTCCGAGTTAACGGGAGAATTCGGGTCTTACAAAAATCTAAAAGTGGGAGAGTCTGTCTTTGTTACCGTTTTAAAACCTGAAGATTATCGGGGGTATTTAGTTCTTTCCCTTAAAAGAGCTAAGAAAGAAAAGCTTTGGTTGGATTTGCAGGAGCTTTTTGAAAAAGGGACTCCTATAGAAGCTGTTACTATGGAGTACAACAAAGGTGGGGTTTTGGTTGATATTAAGGGATTAAGAGGTTTTATTCCCATCTCGCATTTAAGCAAATCTCATTTTGCGGATTTTAACAAAGCGGTCTCTGAGGTCGGTTTACAGGATATAAATAAAAAAATAGTCTCCGTTTTGGGAAAAACTTTAACCGTAAAAGTAATAGAAGTAAGCCGCGAGCAAAACAGAATTGTGTTGTCCGAAAAAGAGCTGGAAAGCGCTAAACTTGAAAAGGAGGCTCGGAAGAAGTTAAAAAAGATAAAGCTTGGCGATATCCTTAAAGGTTCTGTTATCGCAATTTTGCCTTTTGGAGCTTTGGTTGACTGCAAAGGTTTGGATGGTTTGGTTCACATTAGCGAGGTGTCTTGGGAAAAAGTGGCGGACTTAAATGAAATTTTTAAAATAGGAGACATTTTGGAAGTTAAAGTTATTAGCATAGATGAAAAAGAAGGCAAACTTGGTTTAAGTATAAAGGAGCTTTCCAAAAATCCTTGGGAGGATGTTGCCAAAAAATATCCTGTGGGGTCTTTAGTAAAAGGCGAGGTATCCAAGGTTATGTCCTTTGGCGCTTTTGTGGAAGTAGAACCAGGCATAGAGGGGCTTATTCATATTTCCGAAACGGCAGGTCCCCTTAATGTTACCGATAAAGTTTCCGCTATGGTTATTGCGGTGGAACCGGCAAGCAAAAAACTTGCTTTGAGCGTTAGAAAAATTAGCGAAAGCAAAATATATAAATGAAAAAAGTTCTTTCCAATATCTCCTCGCCTTTGTCCATTTTGTTGTGGTCGTTGAAACCTTTTGAGCGTAAAGATAAAGTTTTTGCGCAGAAAGTTTTTGAGCTTTTGTGCAAAATGGATTCTTCCTACAAAAGTTTTCTAACAGAATTTTCCCGACTTGAGGTAAGCTTAAAAAAACTTGTTGAGCTGGCGTATTTGGAAGCGTTTGAAGATATTAGCCCGTTGGTGGGTGTGGAACACTTGTTTTTGTCTTTAATGAGTTTGGTTGGCAGAAAGGATTATGAAAGGGCAAAGATTTTTGCCTTTTCGCAAAAAAGAGAAAGGGGGCTTAAATGGAAAATTCTTTTTGAGATTATCACCGACTTAACAGCGCTCGAAGAAGTGGGGCTTCTTTCTGAGGTTATTATAAGAGAAAAAGAAACTAACCTTTTAATCCAAAAACTTTTGCAAACTCAGCAAGGCAGTTTGCTTTTGGTGGGTCATAGAGGTGTGGGAAAAACATCTTTAATGAAAGGACTTGCCAAAAAAATAGCTCACTGGGATGTGCCAAAAGCTCTTTTAGGAGTAAGGATAATAAGTGTGGATGTGGTGGCTTTGGCAAATGCGCCTTTTTCTATGCGCGGGTTTTTGGAGGATAATTTGGGTGCGGTTATTGAGCAATGGATGGGTCCAAAAAGAAAAGCGATTTTATTTTTTGACAATTTGCATTTATTGCCTGTTGGCATGCCGATTGGATTTTCTGCAAGAGGAGGGCGAAAGTTTATCCGTTGTATTGGCGCAACGCAGGATGCCGAGAATACAAGACTGGTGGATAATCCGCTTGGCGCTTTATGGGAAACTTTTAATGTGGGTGAGCCCTCTTTGGAAGATATGAGGAAAATAGCAAATATTAGGGCGCGGGAATTGGAGTTTTTGCATAATGTGAGTATTGATAAAGCGGCGGTGAACGAAATCTTTAAGCAAAAGCTTGATAAATTAAGCGACATTTCAGATGCCTTGGATTTAATATGCGCCCATAAAAAATTTAAAGATACCCCAAGCAAAAAGGATATGGACAAAAATGAGGAAAGGCTTCTTTTAAAAAATAATTTCAGGATAGCTTTGCAAAAGCGGGATTTGGATGCGATGTATGTTTTAGACAGAAAAATAAAAGCGCTTGAAAGAACTATTGGGGAGGGGGGCGAGGCAAGAAAAGTGGTGATAGGGGGTTTGGATGCAAAAAGGTTTTTTAAGAAGGGGCCTTTGGATATTTTGCCTTTTGGCAGGAGCGTAAATTCTTTGGAAAGGGTTTTAATGAAAAGTATTATAGGCCAGAAAGAAGCTGTTTTGGCGCTTGCCTCTTCGGTTAGAAGGGCGGTGCTAAAGTTTAAGGGCGAGAACAGGCCGGTTGGGGCTTTTTTGTTTTTGGGCGCAACCGGAGTGGGGAAAACTGAAACGGCAAAAGTTTTGGCAAAGGCGTTGTTTGGGGAAGGCAGAAATTTTATCAGGCTTGATATGAGCGATTTTAGGGAAAGGCATACTGTTAGCAGGTTGGTGGGGGCGCCGCCGGGCTATGTTGGATTTGAGGAGGGTGGGCAGTTAACGGATTTTGTGGCGGAAAATCCCCAGAGTGTGGTGTTGTTTGATGAGGCGGAAAAAGCGCATCCAGATGTGTTGAATATACTTCTTCAAATAATGGAGGAAGGGGAGTTGGTGGATGCGGGGGGTATGAAGGTTAGTTTTAAGGATGCTTTAATAATTTTAACGGGAAATATTGGTTCCGATTTAATTAGCAAAGGCAGCATCGGTTTTCATTCTGAACCCGCCAAAAATTCTTCTGCGTCCTATGTTTCTTATGCTTTAATGAAAGAGCGTATTCTCAATGAGACTAAAAAAATTTTAAAGCCGGAGTTTATAAATAGATTTGACGGCATTATAGTTTTTAAGCTTTTAGAGAAGGCGGATTTGTATAAAATTTGCGGAATTTTAGTTAACGATTTTGAGAAGGTTCTTTTGGAGAAGGGCATTGCTTTGAAAGTTCTTCCTGAAGCTAAAAGGTTTTTAGTGGATAGAAGTTTTTCGTTGGAATATGGCGCGAGGCCTTTAAGGAGATTCATAGAAAAGGAGCTTATGGATAAAATTGCGGGAATGGTTTTGAAGGAAGAGGTAAAGTTTGGTGATGTGGTGAGAGTATCTTTGCAAAAAAGCGGGACTGCCTTCCAACTAAAAATGCGCGTCAAACGGATACGAAAAATTATATAACCCATACAACGCTTGAAAGTAGGGTGGGATTTGCTATCTCTGTTACTAGAAGGAGATTTTAATTATGTGGTGGAGATGTGCGGTTTTACATGCTACTGGCATGTTAATTTTTTGGTCGGTTGCATAAGTTCAGATACATATTAGACTCTTTACGGGTTTAATATGGCTCATCGCTTTCTGCATCAGATTTTGTACAGAAATTGGATAGGGTTTCTCCATTTCCGATAAAAGCGGTGCAGACGGATAATGGTAGTGAGTTTTTAGGGCAAGCGGATAGGTCGCATTATTCGCTAAAGAACAAAGCACCTTTAAGGTTAATATCTGATAAAATTAATGAGGTTAACTCCAGTTCAGAGGAGTCTAATATGTATTGGACGCATACATCTCCTTGACAAACATACATATTAATCCATACTATATATGTATATGAATACTCAAACCATCAATCTCGTTTTACCCCGTGAGCTTTTAATGCTTGCTGATAAAAGGGCTAAAAAGGAATTTTCCAACCGCAGTGAATTATTACGCATTGCCCTACTTCGTTATCTCCGTGATCTTGACGAATGGGAAGATATTTTCAGTTATGGGAAAAAAATTGGTAAAAACGCCGGTATAAAAAGCGAAGCCGAGGTAGATAAAATCGTCTATGATTTCCGCCACTCCAGGTAATCCACTCAATATTGTTTTAGATACCAATATTATTATCTCCAGTATCTTTTTTGGCGGCAATCCGGAAAAAATTATCAGGCTTACTTTAAAAAAGAAATTTAATCCCTATATCTCTCCTCCCATAATAAATGAAACCTTAGAGGTTTTATATAAAAAATTCTCTTTTTCCAAGGAGTTACTAAATCAGGTGGACAAAAAAATTAAAAGTAATTTTCAGGTTGTTTATCCCATGGAAACTCTTCATCTCCTAAAAGACGAACCTGATAATAGAATTTTGGAAACCGCTGTCGCGGGAAATTGTGCTATTATTGTTACCGGAGATAAAGAAATGCTCAAGCTCAAGAAGTATAAAAACATCCGTATCCTAACCGCCTCTGAATTTTTGAAGGAAACTATAGATTAATTAGCAATCAGCAATTGGCAAATTGCTTTAATACGGATTAAACACTACCGTATGCAGTCTGGTCATTTCCTCCGCCGAGATAAAAATTCCCCCTCTTCCCATTCCCGAACTTTCATCTCCTCCATATAAAAAGTTACCTACCCCATGAGCAGGAGATCCATTTATCTGAATTGTTCCGCTTTCTAGAAGCCGTGCCGCTTTTAATGCCAAATTAATGTCCGTGGTAAATACCGACGCGTCCAGCCTAAGGCGATTGTCTGTCCTCTATCAGTATCTCAGGAGTGGGAACCGCTAAGTCTCTTTACGGCAAAAGTTTCCAATAAAATGTTATACTTAAATTATGAAATTATCCAGCGTTTTTGTGTGCTCCTCTTGCGGCGAAACATTTCCTAAATGGTCGGGTCAATGTTCTTCCTGCGGGTTGTGGAACACCCTTGCCGAAACTCTAGCCCCCTCAAAAAGACCCGCGCAAAAGCAAGCTTCTCCCAAAATAGCTGTTACCCCTCTGTCCGAAATTAAGGCGGAGCCTAAGTCCCGCCTAAAAACCAATATATCCGAATTCAACCGTGTTTTGGGTGGGGGCTTTGTTAATGGGCAAGTTGTCCTCTTGGCGGGGGAACCCGGTATAGGAAAAAGCACCCTCCTTTTGCAGGTTGCTAACTCCTTGCCGAAGCCTGTTATTTACATCTCCGGCGAAGAATCTCTCGAACAAATTGCCTTGCGCGCTAAACGGCTTGGCATCGCCTCTGCCCTTATAAAAATTGCCAGCGAGACCAATGCCGATAATCTGCTTGCCTTTTTGGAAGCCCTCCCCCAAAGAGAAAAGCCAGCTTTGGTAATTATAGATTCAATCCAAACTTTATACACCAAAGATTTGCTTGGAATGGCGGGGTCGGTAGGCCAAATGAGAGAATGTTCCTTTCGCATTACACAGTTTGCCAAAAAATCGGGAATCTCCGTAGTTTTGGTGGGGCATATTACCAAAGAAGGTGAAATAGCAGGGCCCAAAGTTCTTGAACACATTGTGGATACAGTTTTATATTTGGAGGGGGACAAAACCCACCTCTTTAGAATGTTAAAAAGCAGTAAAAACAGATTCGGAAGTGTGGATGAAGTTGGTGTGTTTGAGATGGGGGATAAGGGAATGAGAGAGGTGCTTAACCCCTCCACTTACTTTATAGGAGAGCGTCTTTCCAATGTTTCAGGCTCGGTGGTTGCTATTTCTATGGAAGGGTCCCGTCCCTTTGCCGTGGAAGTGCAAGCTTTAGTTTCCAAAACCGCTTTTGGCTACCCAAAAAGGACTGCTTTTGGAGTCAACATAAATAGAGTACAAATTTTATGCGCTGTTTTGGAGAAGAGGCTTTTTTTAAAACTTTCTAATTTTGATGTCTATGTTAATATAGTGGGCGGGTTAAAAGTTACTGACCCGGCTTGCGACTTGGCGGTTTGTTTGGCAATTTATTCTGGCGTTAAGGATATAAAAATAGGGGGAGAAGCGGCGGTTTTTGGCGAGGTGGGTCTCTCGGGGGAGGTTAGAAAAGTTTTACATCTTGAAAAAAGGATTAGCGAGGCGAAAAGATTGGGGTATAGTAATGTAATTAGCCCTAAAACCGTTAGAACAGTGAAGGATGCTGTCGTTAACTTTTAACTTTTGATTTTTTATGAATCTAAAGCTTTCTAAAAAATTTATATCTTTTATTATAAGAGTTTTGGTTTCTTTTGCCTTTTTCGCCCTTTCCTTCAACAGGGCAGGGGAATGGTATTTTAACAAGAATCCTCTTTTGAAGATTGAGAACCTTGCAGAGTCTTTGATAAGTTTGGCGTTGGGATTTGTCGTTTTTTCGTTTTCTCCGTATATAGCAAAAGGAGTTTCCAATTGGTTTGAAAACCTTTTCTTTAAGGTTTTAAGAAGGGTAGTCTCTGACTTTTTAAAAGTCCAATCCGATAGAATAAAAGACGCGAAAATAAAAAAGGAAACAAGCCGGAAATTGGCGATGGATGAGGATATAAAAAAGCGCGAAGGTTCTCCAGTTATTTTGGACACTTCTTCCATAATTGACGGGAGAATTTTGGAGGTTATAAAACTTGGGTTTTTGGATTCCTTAATAATAATTTCGGAATCAGTAATTCAGGAGCTTCGCCATATTGCTGATAGTAAAGACCCCGTAAGGCGCCAGCGGGGGAGGCGCGGTCTTGATATTTTGAGTGAGATTAAAAAAATAAAAGGGAAAAATTTTAAAGCTGTGAATGCCGATTCTAATGAGGAAGTTGACAAAGGTTTAGTAAAACTTGCCAAAAAGTATAAAGGGAGATTGGCAACAAGCGATTTTAACTTAAACAAGGCGGCAAAAATTTCTGGAGTTAAGGTTATGAATATTAATGATTTGGTCAATTGTCTAAAAACAGTAGTTCTTCCGGGGGAGAAGCTCACGGTGAAACTTATTCAGCCTGGAAAAGAAGCGCATCAAGGGGTAGGGTATTTGGATGATGGAACCATGGTGGTGGTGGAAAACGGGAGCGTTTTTGTTGGGGGAGAGGTGGTAGAAGTTACGGTGAAAAGGGTAATTCAAACATCAGCGGGCAAAATGCTATTCTGCGCGTAAGGAATAATAGATTTATAGGGGTCAGACCCTCCGCCAGCTGGCGGATGGGTTTATACCCCTGGGGGGTCAAAACCGAATGAAAAACCCCGGCTTTTTATGGCCGGGGCTTCTTTTCATTGCCACAGGGAGGGCAAGCATTATCTTCCGCAGCCGCAGCAATTTTTTACTGAAAAGAACAGAAAGTTCTTATCATTTTTACAATACATAATATTTTCCAAGTGTCAATGTTTTTGTTTTTCCATTCGGACATTATTAAAATTTGGAGGAAGTGCTATAATTTTCGCATGAGTAAAATACCACAAAAGCTGCAAGCCTTGCTTTGGTCATCAAATGTAGACGGATTAAATATTGAGAAAGATGCGACACTGATAATAAACAAAGTTTTAGCTTATGGCGACCTTGAAGACATCAAGTGGCTTATTGATAACTATGGAAAGGATAAAGTAAAAGAGGCCTTTCTGGAAAGGCCCTATTGCGGCTAACAATTCTATCACACCTTGGAGGTGTGATAACTTACTGTCTTAGGGGTGCTTGGGATTTCCTTTTTCTAAGGCAGAAACTCTGTCTTCAAGGTCAAATGTACGGTGGGAAATAAACACCTGCTCTTGGCGGGTTGCCTGCAGTTCGGTTATAACTTCATCCATTTTGGTGAGGAATTCATCTCTGGTCGGCAGACCGTCTATTTTTTCTTCAATCTTTTCAAACCTTCTGTCAACACCATCAAACCTCTCATCAATCTTTCCAAACCTTCTGTCAACACCATCAAACCTCTCATCAATCTTTCCAAACCTCTCATCAATCTTTCCAAACCTCTCATCAATAGACTCAAATCTTGGGTTTACAATGGTGTTAACAAGCTTTTTTATTTTAGTAAGGTCGGTTGGAGTAAGAGACATACTTTGAATATACCTAAAAGTTATTTTGGTTGTCAACGACCGCAAATTATTTCGAGCCTAATATGTATTGGACCCATACATAGCATTGACTTTTGGATTTTTGTATGTTAAACTTCTGCTTCGAGAGACTAAATTAAAAACAAATTTCCTGCCAAAGGTAAAAATTGTCGGTTACTTTTTCTTGGTATTAATCTTGCCAATAAGAAGGAGCTGGCAATTGTGCTAGTTTCTTTTTTAAGATAGAAACAGGAGGTAGAGAGATGACTAGAAGAGAGCTGGTTGCCGCTTTGGAGGCGGCAGAAGAAGCCCTCCGCAATGCGGAGGATTTGGTGTTGGAGCGGGCCTCGGAGCTTTCCGCGGCCCAGGAGGGTGCGGAGGAGGCGGAGAGGGCTGTCCGCAAGGCGGAGGCCGCCCTCGCTGAGCATCAGGGTGGAGTGGTGCGGGGGATTGGGGCTGTCCTTCGACGGATCTCCCCGTCGGCGCCTGCTGTCGAAACGGTGCCGGCGGATGAGGTGGAACCCGAGCCCGAAGAGGACGAAGGTCCCGAGGTGGGGGATGTTGTCCCCGCCGCAGAACCCGGGCACTCGCGCGGGAGCTGGCGCGACCGCGTGTTCGGTCCTCGCGTCTAATTAGAAAGGAGAAAAAGAAATGGTCCACCCATTCTTGAACCCATGGTTTTGGGTAAGCGCAGTGGTTTTTGGTGTTGTCTGGTTGGCGGCGGGGCTGTCGGCCGGTCGGAGGAGAGGGGCTTGGTTCCTTCTTCTGGCCGCTGTCGTGACAGCGGCGGTTATGTGGACCTGGGTGCCACGGATGCTGGATTACCGGGACCAGGTTGTCCGTGCCTCCGTCCCCACCCCCGAACCTCGGGTGGTGGAGAAGGAGGTTGAGGTGCCGGTGCCGTACACAGTTACAGTTACGGTTCCCTATACTGTGACGGTCGAGGTGATCAAGGAAGTCCTTGTCACTCCAACCCCCGCCTCATTCGCGCCGACGGTCGCGCCAACT
>Ga0100398_1002967_pt1 | contig 13939 bp, 7 predicted proteins | sample CryGeymeta201522_FD_81568 | JGI IMG/M metagenome (GOLD analysis project Ga0100398, IMG submission 81568) | Groundwater microbial communities from Crystal Geyser aquifers in Utah, USA - Crystal Geyser metaG 2015-22 | ecosystem: Environmental > Aquatic > Deep subsurface > Groundwater | place: USA... | reverse complement strand
GCCGGCAATATCAACAACGCACTGAAGCAGGCAACGGGTGATATTTGTCTGATTCTCGATCCCGATCATGTTCCAAAACCCGATTTTCTGGATGAAGTAATTCCATATTTTGAAGATGACCAAATCGGTTTTGTGCAAACCGTTCAGGCTTATTACAATATTGAAGAATCTGCGGTGGCAAAGGGCGCTGCAGAACAAACCTTTCATTTTTACGGCCCCATTATGATGACCATGAATTCTTATGGTACAGTAAACGCGATTGGCGCTAATTGCGTTTTCAGACGTAAGGCGCTTGATTCTGTAGGCGGTCATGCCCCGGGACTTTCAGAAGACATGCACACAGCCATGCAGCTTTTTGCCAAAGGCTGGAAATCAGTTTATGTGCCGCAAACTTATACAAAAGGATTAGTCCCATCGTCGTTGACTTCTTATTACAAAAAGCAATTGAAATGGTCGAGAGGGACGCTTGAATTACTGGTTGCCGTGTTTCCAAAACTTTTTAAGCGCTTTACATGGCGGCAAAGAATTCATTTTGGGATTTTACCGTTACATTATCTTTCCGGAATATTTTACCTGATTAGTTTTTTAATACCGATTATTTCACTTTTCACTGCTACCACACCCTGGAAAGGCAATGTCATTAATTTTGGTTTAATTTTTCTGCCGGTACTGACCAGCATTTTGGGAATCCGGTTTTATGTTCAGCGTTGGGTGACAGATAAAAGCGAACGGGGTACACACCTCATGGGCGGAGTATTGCTTGCATGTACCTGGTGGGTTTATATCATAGGACTTATTTATACCATTATTCGTAAAAAAGTACCGTATCTGCCTACACCAAAAGATGATAAGGATCTTACAAGCTGGAAGATACTGATTCCAAACCTTGTTGTAGGTTTTGTTTCCATTTTTGCAATTGTTTTTGGTTTGAGACATGATTTTACTCCCTTTTCCATTTTTATGTCAGCTTTTGCATTGCTAAATGTGTCTTTGATGTTTTATACACTGAAATTTGCTTATCAAAACCCCAAACCTGTAAAACTCAGCTTTAATCCAAAAGCTACTGGCAAATCATTCGTTAATTTTTTTCAAAACTATGCATTTGAGATTTGGCACAAAACAGCGCTGCCTTTGGTTTTAGTCTTGTTGACTATGTTCGGAAGTATTCATTATTATGCGGAATATGTGAAATGGGCAGGGGTAGGACCTGAACCGCAATATAAAAATGTGGTTAATTATATTGGAGTTTTTGCTCCACATATCGACAATGGAATTTCTGCTCTCAAAAATGTAAAAGATTTATCAAAACAAATTGGCGTAAACTTCGATATCATTTCATTTTATATTGCCTGGGAAAAGGACATCAATTCAAATTTTCCGGAGCAATTATTAGATTCTGTATATTATCAGAAATCAATCCCAATGATAACATGGGAACCCTGGACTAACTCATTTCAGGATGAAATTGAAGGGGATAAACATGTTTTTGAACTTATTGAAGAAGGGTATTTTGATGATTTTATAACCAGTTTTGCTGAAAAGTTAAAAAACCTTGAACGTCCGGTTTTTTTGAGATTTGCACACGAATTTGATAATCCATTTTATCCCTGGAATGTTCAAGGTGACAGTGCATCAGTATTATTTAAAAATGCCTGGATACATGCTTATGAGATTTTTAAAAAAATTGAAGCAAACAATGTAATTTGGGTTTGGAATCCAAGTAAACCGGAAATCGTAGCTGAGTTCTATCCGGGGCGGGAATATTTGGATTGGGTAGGGGTAAATATTCTGAACTACGGAAGTTTAAATAAAGATGGGCAATGGCAAAATTTTGACAGTTTATATTATCATTTTCACCAGGAGTTAAACAATCTGCCCTCAACTCCGGTAATGATTTCTGAGTTTGGGTCGTTAAAAGAAGAAAAACAGCAGGAAGATTGGATTTCTGATGCTTTTAATTCGATTGAAAATAAATATGATGAAATAAAATCGGTCATTTATTTTAACAGTAAAGTAGATAAAAACTGGCCGAAAGGATTATTGCGGAGCGGATATCTTGACTGGACCATCGCAAAAAATCAGGTGATTAAAAATTCCTTCACCTCAAAGGAAGTGCCTGATTATGTATTCTCTGCATTACCCAAAATTAATTCAACAAAAATACTGGAATATCAGCCAAAAACTACGGATTTAACAGATTTAAAGGGTGTTTATTTTCAAAAAGGAAACGACTGGAGAAAGGATTATCATGTACTGAACAGGCAAAATCTGGAAAAGGAATTTGAAAAAATAAAACGACTGGGAATAAACACCATCAAATTTGAGGGAAATTCAATTTACAGTTATAATCTCTTAAATATTGCAAATGAGTATAATTTCAAAGTGGCTTTCGGCTTTTGGATTCCCTCGTATCTTGATTTTATAAACGATTCCCTTCAGGCGATTCAGCTTAAGAGTGACATTTTAAAAAGGTTAAACAGTCACAAAAAGTACGATTGGATAATTTCCTGGAATATACAGAATGATGTTCAGACCAACCAGAAGGATTTTTTTCTTAAGCCTCGTTTACAATATCAGAATAGGGCTTATTTGATATGGTTAAAGGACCTGATTAGTCAAATAAAAAAAATAGATTCTACCAGACCAATAATTGTTGATTTGGAAGTGAACAAGCTTTCAGCGTATCACTCCGGAATGTTAATTGATAATATTGAAGGTATAGACGGAATTGGATTAGTGGTAAAAGATGATGAATATTTGGATTCATTATCTGCATTCCTTAACAGTAAAAAGATGAATTACATATTCAGTGAAATTGATGTTGACACATTGATACAACCGGATATTTTTGAAAAAAGACCATCATTCATCATCACATCATGGAAGGACATACACGAAAGCAACAGATTGACATTTAACGGATTAATTGATAGAAAAGGTAGATATAAAAATGAATATTTCCGATTGATGAATGCTTTGCAGGATTCGTCCGTTGAGGTTGATAATTCTGTGATTAAAATTCTCAGGCCAGCTACACTTATTTATGATAACCGTACTTATGAATATTATGCAGTGGTACATAATGCTGCTACTGGTTGGAAATATGGAATGCAGGTTGAAGGTTATGAATTTCATTGGTCGCTGGTGAAATGTGATAAGTTTGGTAATTACCTCGCTGTAAAGGACGTTGGCGATGGTCCTGTAATATCTTTAACAATACCGCAGAATTATGAATATTTTAAATTACTTCTAACTTCGTCAAATGGAATATCAGTTACAACAACTATTTCCTCATTAAATACTCCTTTAATACAAAAATTAGAAAGTATCAATTAAAGTCAGTTCCCAAACCCCATGAATTTAAATTACATAAAATTGAGAACTATTGTCCCATATTGGGGCTGTTTTTATAATCACATTAAGTACTAATATTTTGATTTATAGAAATTAATCATATATGGCATACTTAGTGCCTTCCCTATGACTAATTAGAATACAGATTTGCAAACATTGAATTATACAAAATGAATAATGTTATTTTTAATAATGTTACTGATATTTTTAGTTGAAAATTAATCAGAATAGGATAAACTTAAAAAAATATAATTTTTTAATGACAAAAAAATAAGTAAATTGTCATAGTAAATATAATAATTAATGGATTTAAAACTCTAAACTACATATTATGATTAAAGGACGAGAACCTGTATTAGAAAGACTAAGTGTTATTTTTCAGGTATTTCTGACACTTTTAAGTTTTTTCCTTGTTTTATGGATTTACGACTTATTTGCTGTGGTTTCTGCAAACAGTAAAAATGATTACATCTTCTTTGCAATGATTACCAGTGTAATATGGTATGTACTGCTGGAATTTTTTGAAATGGGTAAAATGGCCAGGATCCAGCGTTACAGGCATATTATAAAACAATATGCAATGGTGGTTTCACTTGGGGCTTTTCTTCTGATTTTGCTCAATGAAATATTTCGTTTTGATTACCTGACCAGTGTAATTATTTTAAAGTTTGCTCTGCTCAATTTTGTCATATTGTCATGGCAAAAAATAAGTTCCAGATCGGTGATGAAATTTTTTCGTCAAAGGGGTTATAATACAAGGATGATATTTATTATCGCAGATGAATCCTCCATGCCGTTTATTGATCAAACCATTGAAACCGGCGACTGGGGATATATTATAAACGGAATTGTTAGCGACTCAGAAAAAGTGATTAAAAAATATAGTAACAGTTTTCCTGTTTTTTCTGAGAAGGAAAATTTTTCAAACCTGATAACCAGTAACGTAGTGGATGAGGTTTTTTTCTGTCAGCAAAGTTTTAACTCAAAAAGTATTGAAGAGCGAATAAAACAATGTAAGGATATTGGTGTTGGATTTCATATACACAACAATGTATTGAGTTTTAGTGGATTAAAGCCAACAGTAACTTTTGTAAATCAGCAATTTGTTCTCTCATTCATCAATTCTCCCGGTAATTATTTTTCACTGAAAGTAAAAATTATTCTCGATTTCATATTAACCTTAATAGTCCTTATCTTGATATCTCCTTTTATGTTGCTGATTTCCGTTTTGATCAAGCTGGAAGATGGAGGTCCAATTTTCTTTAAACAGGTTCGGGTAGGCAGGCATGGTCGGTTATTCAACTGTTTTAAATTCCGGACAATGGTCGTTAATGCGGAAGAACTCAGGGAGAAACTGATGGCATTAAATGAAGTGGATGGACCGGTTTTTAAAATAAAGAATGATCCACGAATTACCAGAATCGGAAGATTCTTACGTAAAACTTCACTGGATGAACTACCGCAATTTTTAAATGTATTATTCGGAGATATGTCAATTGTTGGTCCAAGACCTCCAATTCCATCAGAAGTAAAACAATATGAAAGGAATCTGATAAGAAGATTGAGCATTAATCCGGGAATTACATGTATTTGGCAGGTTTCAGGGCGAAACAATATTCCGTTTGACAGATGGATGGAAATGGATATGGAATACATTGATAATTGGTCGTTAGCCCTGGATTTAAAAATTATTTTGAAAACAATAAAAGTTGTTTTTAGGGGTGAAGGACAGTAAAAATATCGTTTATTTGTTGAAAAATAAGACAGTTAATAATTTACCAAATATGATTATTGCAGTTGATTTTGACGGAACAATTGTCAAACATAAATATCCGGCAATTGGAAAAGAATTGCCTTTTGCCATTAAAACACTAATACTTTTGCAACAAAAAGGGCATAAAATTATTCTTTGGACATATCGTTTTGGTAAGGAGCTTGAAGAAGCTATACATTTCTGTGAAAAAAGGGGATTAACCTTTTATGCAGTTAATAATGGTTTTGAAGGCGAAGAATTTAACAATACATATAGCAGAAAAATATATGCTGATGTATATATTGATGACAGAAATTTGTTAGGAATTCCTGAATGGGGAAAGATTTATGAACTTATAATTGAAAAGGAGAAGTAATAAAGAATTAAAGACTTTGTAAAATCTTGAACGAAAATATTCAAAATAAAAGATGTCAAAAAAAACAGCCTTAATTACCGGAATAACCGGGCAGGACGGTGCTTATTTAGCCGAATACCTGATTAAAAAAGATTACATCGTTCATGGTATTAAACGTCGTGCATCAATGTTTAACACTGAAAGGATTGATCATATTTATCAGGATCCCCATGTTGATAACCGGAACCTGATTTTGCATTACGGCGATATGACCGACAGTATGAACCTGACACGGATAATTCAGGAAGCCCAGCCCGATGAGATATATAATCTGGCTGCCATGAGCCATGTAAAAGTTAGTTTCGATACGCCTGAATATACCGCCAATGCCGATGGCATTGGAACACTTCGGATTTTAGAGGCAATCAGGTTGCTGGGGTTGGTTAACAAAACAAGGGTCTATCAGGCTTCAACTTCCGAATTGTACGGATTGGTTCAACAAGTCCCACAAACTGAAAAAACGCCATTTTATCCGCGCTCCCCTTATGGTGTGGCCAAGTTGTATGCCTACTGGATTACCGTAAATTACAGGGAAGCATACAACATGCATGCTTCCAATGGTATTTTATTCAATCATGAGTCGCCAATACGGGGTGAAACTTTTGTAACCCGCAAAATTACAAGGGCATTGGCGCGAATCGTGTTAGGGATGCAGCAAACCATGTTTTTGGGAAATTTATCGTCACGCCGTGACTGGGGACACGCCAAAGATTACGTCAGGGCCATGCATCTGGTCCTTCAGCAGGAGGTTCCGGATGATTATGTCATTGCCACCGGAATCACCACATCAATAAGGGATTTTATTAAAATGGCAGGTGAAGAAATGGGATTGGAAATTACCTTCTCCGGCGAAAATGAAAATGAAAAGGGTTTTGTTACAGCTATCGATGAAAAGGTATTTGCCGCTCATGTTGGGGAACAATATTTTGAAAATTTAAGGAAACGTATTCAAAACAAAATTTCTTTAAATACTTTGGGAGATCCAATTATATCTGTAGATTCTCAATATTTCCGGCCAACCGAGGTTGAACTCCTGATTGGTGATGCAACAAAGGCAAGAGAGAAGTTAGGGTGGAAACCAAAATATGATTTAAAAGGATTGATATCAGATATGACACATTCTGATGTTGCCTTGATGAAAAAGGATGCCTGGTTGCGCGAAGGCGGTTACCGGACGCTTAATTATTTTGAGTAATTCAAAATGAAAATAAACTCAAAAATGTATGTAGCAGGCCATACCGGTCTTGTGGGATCTGCAATCTTGAAGAATCTTAAATTGAAAGGTTATAACAATTTAATTGGCAAGACCAAAAATGAACTTAACCTGATGGATCCGGCTGCTGTTGATCATTTCTTTCAATCAGAAAAACCTGAATTTGTTTTTCTTGCTGCGGCAAAAGTGGGCGGGATTGTGGCAAACAATACTTACCGGGGGCAATTTTTATACGAAAATCTGATGATTCAGAATAATATCATTCATCATGCGTATAAATATGGTGTTAAGAAACTGCTTTTTCTGGGAAGTACCTGTATTTATCCGGGCAATGCACCCCAGCCCATGCCCGAGGATTGTTTGCTGACAAGTCCTCTGGAATATACCAACGAGCCATACGCAATTGCAAAAATTGCAGGTATTAAAATGTGCGAAAGTTATAATATTCAGTATGGTACCAATTTTTTATCGGTAATGCCAACCAATCTCTACGGCCCTAACGACAATTACGATTTGGAAAAATCTCATGTACTTCCGGCATTAATCCGAAAAATTTATCTTGGGAGATGCCTTGAGGATAATAATTGGGACGCAATCAGAAATGATTTAAATAAACGGCCGGTAGAGGGAATTAATGGCACATCCACCAACAATGGAATATTGCAAATACTTGCAAATTATGGCATTCGTTCTCCCTTTGGGGGTCCTGAAATTTCGGGAGAGGAGGGTTTTTCAGTTGAAATCTGGGGCAGCGGCAGTCCATTGCGCGAATTTCTCTGGAGCGAAGAACTTGCAGATGCCTGTGTGTTTGTGATGGAAAATGTAAATTTCTCTGATTTGGCCGATTTTAGTCAGAAGGAAATAAGAAATACACATATTAATATTGGAACAGGGAAGGAAATAAGCATTAAAAATCTGGCCTATTTAATCAAGGAAAAGATTGGTTTTAAGGGCAATCTCGTTTTTAACACTGCCAAACCCGATGGAACTTTGCGCAAACTCACCGATGTAACAAAATTACATGCTTTGGGCTGGCATCATAAAATCGAAATTGAAGAGGGTGTTGAGAGAATGTATAAATGGTATGTTGGCAATTGAACGTTATCTTCAAAAATTGTTCCCATCCATAATAAGTTGCATAACAATGCCAAATGATCATCGAGGATGCAAGCAAAAACTGTAACAATCAAAATTATTTTACTGTATGGTGTCGCGGTTTAATAAATGTTTATTCATTAGTTATCTCGGTCTAAAACTTCCAAAAACCGGTGCAAAGTTTCTAATGTAATACTCCAGTCAGGTTCTTTGATTTCTCCCCATGCTCCGGGCGTGTCGCTCATATTAAAATAATTGACACCAACCACCTGCGGATTTTTATTTAGAATCCTCGCGGCATCTTCCAACCATGTGGCCTTATATTCTTCAGGACCTTTTACTCCAAACTCAGTAATAAAAATGGGTTTGTTTATAAATCTTATATTCGATGTTTTAAATATAAACATGCTGCTAAAGGTATGTTGTTTCTCATAATCCGTAATATTTTTATCTGGTAAAGCATAAACAGCAATACTTACATAATCCACAACATCATCTCCGGGATAAAAATCAGAGGAACCGCTGTCGCCCGCTGGACCCCAAACTCTTCTGACATTAACCGGAAAGCGTTGCGGGAATTGCATAAAATAGCGAAAAGCCCGGATATATGTTAACGGATCCTGGCTTTGCCAGGGATATCTTGTAACCGGAATTTCCATTTCATGAGCAAAACGGAGATAAACGGTGTGATTCTTATCTGAAATGTCTTTATATAGCCGATGAATAATAGAGTCATATTTTCCATGAATAATATTAACCAATATGTTTGAATCTGGCTTTTCACTCCAGGGCTCAACAGTAAGTATAGCATCATGATTCCTTGAAAAAACATCATCTAACCGCCTTTTTAATTCTCCGGATTGTAAATGATCGAAACTAACAAAAACATGTTCTATGGAAATGGCAGGATCAGATAGAAGTAATTTCCTTGGATCGTGTAACCCAATATGAAACTTTTTATCCTTGATAACCAAGTCGGAATTTTTCCATAAACTTTCATTATATGCCACATTTTGATATTTAGAGATTGTATCAATTCCTGCATTTACGAAATTATATGTCAATTTATTATCAATTGCTCTTTCAGAAGTCATAATCATTATCGGCTTATCCAAAAAACGCATATTGTGCAATTTCCGATAAACTTCCTTTCTATGGTTGTTATTTACCGGATACAGTGTAAAACTGATGAAGTCAACCACATCATCACCTGGATAATACCTTTCAGCTCCATTGAATCCTGAATGCCCCCATATAAATTTTAAATTTTTATTTTTCCATAACAAAGCCACATGTCGATAAGCCTCAATATATTTAAAACAATTGTACCACGGAAAATTAAAAGACCAAAGTTCCATCTCCGGATTTATTCGGATATATATTTTTCTATCGCTGTCTAATAAAGAATCATACATTTTTTGAAGTTTTTCATCCAAAGAACCATTAATAATTTCTTGTAACGGGTCATTTTTATATTTACGGAGATATTTATTGCCCCGAAATTCAATTGAAAGAAGTATATCCTGATTTTGCGGCACATCATCAAAAAGCGTTTTGTCAATTCGAAAAGATGAATGATTATTTACAGTAACGGCAAAATGCGCAAAACTCACCAAAGTATCATAATAAGTTGAATCTGATCTGTAATAAAAACCCAACACTGTTTCATTATTTCCAGGCAGCAATTCATTGTTTATAACATGAAAGTTTGAACTAATTACAATTCTTTGCTTATAAACATACGCACTCACCATTGCAAACGCAAAAACAAAAAAAAATAAAAACAAGTACTTTCTAATTTTCTTATCCATAATCATAATATTAATGAATTATTGTTGCGCTTAAAAAATAAATAAATTTTTTTATGCAGTAAATATATACAAAACAAAAAAAGACCACCATTTCCGGCAGTCTATTAATTTATGAATTGTTAAAGAGAAATTATTTCCTGTAAACCTTTTTATACCCATAAACCGCGCTGGCGCCCAGTTCTTCTTCGATACGAAGGAGTTGGTTGTATTTGGCCATCCTGTCGGAGCGGCTTAATGAGCCGGTTTTAATTTGGCCTGCATTGGTAGCAACAGCGATATCGGCAATGGTGGAATCTTCTGTTTCGCCCGAGCGGTGAGAGGTAACTGAAGTATAACCTGCACGGTGTGCCATTTCAATGGCATCAAGTGTTTCGGTTAAAGTGCCAATCTGGTTTACTTTAATCAGAATTGAGTTAGCAGCGTTAAGTTCAATTCCTTTTTGCAGATATTCAACGTTGGTTACAAAAAGGTCGTCACCAACCAACTGGCATTTGTCTCCAATTGTTGCGTTCAATTTTACCCATCCGTCCCAGTCGCCTTCATGCATACCATCTTCAATTGAATCAATGGGGAAATTGGCTACCAATTCAGCCAAATAAGCAGTTTGCTCATCTGAGTTGCGTTTTGCTCCTCCTTCACCTTCAAATTTTGCATAGTTATAAATTCCATTCTCATAGAATTCGGAGGCAGCGCAGTCAAGTGCAATTGAAACATCACCTCCTTCTTCAGCCCGGCCTGGTTTGTAACCTGCTTTTTTAATGGCTTCTATAATGCTGTTCAGGGCATCTTCTGTTCCATCGAGTTTTGGTGCGAAACCACCTTCGTCGCCAACGGCAGTGCTTAATCCACGATCATGTAAAACTTTTTTAAGTGAATGGAAAACTTCAGCCCCCATTCGTAAGCCTTCACGGAAAGAAGTAGCGCCAATCGGGCGAATCATAAATTCCTGAAAAGCGATTGGGGCATCAGAATGTGAACCTCCGTTAATGATGTTCATCATGGGTACAGGTAATGTTTTGGCATTTGCACCGCCAATATATCTGTATAGCGGCAGTTCGCAATGGTCGGCAGCAGCTTTGGCAACAGCCAGTGAAACTCCCAGCATGGCGTTGGCGCCCAGTTTCGATTTGGTTTTGGTGCCATCCATCTCAAGCAGCTTATTATCCAAGGCTACCTGGTCCCGGGCATCCATGCCAATAATTTCTTTGGCAATGATATCGTTTACATTTTCAACGGCTTTTAAAACACCTTTTCCAAGGTAACGGCTTTTGTCGCCATCCCGCAATTCAAGGGCTTCGTTTTCGCCTGTTGATGCTCCCGATGGAACTGCAGCACGGCCAAATGCGCCGCTTTCAAGTGTTACTTCAACTTCAACAGTTGGATTTCCACGTGAGTCTAAGATCTCTCTTGCTTTTACTTCGCTAATAAACATTGTGAGTAGTTTTTATTGTTTAACTTATTTTTTTCATCAGAAAATCAATGCTTTAACACCGATTCGCCAAAGCAGCTCAAAGGTAGTAAATTGTTCCTTTTCAACAGGTGGGTTCAACTGAAAGGTTTCCATTATTTCATATTGTTTTAACCTGGAAAGAAATGCGGGAATGGGAGACTGCTATAATGCTATAATGCTTTAATTCAGGAATACTTGACCCAATAGTTATCGATGATTTTTCAAAAGGTTTTTATTTTAGTTCATTCTATGTAATTTGCACATTTAAATTAGCTAATCAGGATTTTAATGAAACAAAATATGGCGGAATTTTTTCAATATTGATTAATAAGGTAATAAGGTTAGTTTTCTCCTGTTACCTTTTTACTAAGGTTTGATTGGAAAAAATAAGGTATTTGAAAATTGAAACTCTTTAATCTTAGAAAGGATAAATCAGTGTTTCCAGATTTTTCTCAGGCGATTTAACCATGTTTGCCACCATTTTATATTTCACTTCGCCGGTTGCTGCCGCGGCCATTACAAAATCAATTTTCAGGTTTTCTGTTGCATCTTCCAAATTACCCAATTGCTTATATTCCCAACTCTTTTCTCCCGTTGCAAAAGGCAACAAAAAATCCAGTGCATTGGGGATACCGCGTCCGTCCACAGTTTCAAAGTTCCATAAATCAACACCTGTTTTTTTGCCCAGGTTGGCAAGGTGCATAAATCCGCGCAGGTTCATAGTGCTATATCCAAGAGATTTGGTGCGTGACAGTTCGTGTGGCTGACTTCCGTCGGGTTTAATTTGAGTGGCAATTCGCTTTTTTTTAGCCGTTTCGAGGCGTGTTTTGGCCGATTCGGTTTTACCCAGCATAAGTTCAATTCCGGTTACCTGAACATCATACCAGGTCCCATGGTTGTTAAAGTAATCGTCCTCAAATTTGCCGTAATCGTGTGTCGTCAGCCAGTTGTGATATTCTTCGAACCATTGAAACAGCGATGTTTTTGTTTCATCAGGCAAAAATCCGCGCGAATCCAGAATCTGAATAGTCGATATTATTTTGTTAATTCCAGCCCAGTCGATAATCCCGATTCCACGCCCATCGCAGATTCCGGGTATTCCCTGTGCAAAATTCAGGTTGGGGTTCATCTTTGTTTCAGGGGTGATAAACCACGTTTCCAGCAGTTGAAGCGCCTTTTCGGCATATTTTCTTTCACCCGAAAAAAAGAATGCCCAACCCAGGGTTTCCACATTATTAAAGAGTTTGTTTTTGGAGTCGGTATCAACATATTCTCCATGAGTTTCGGGATTTACTTCTCCGTCGCGCCGGATGTACGGCAATCCGTCGGGTTTTGTTGAATCCGGCCACCAGTAAGGTCCCATGCTCAGATAATCGTGTTTATCGCCACCGGGAGGTGTGCGTTTTTTGTCCGTAACGCTGAAAGGGCCTTCAATCAGAGCAACCTCTGCTTTTTTTAACAGAGTTTCGAATGTAGGCAGATATTTTGGGTCGCCTTTTTGTATCTGTTTTTTTACAGTCTCAATTTTGGTGAAATCGACAAAAATGCGATCAATTTCAACATTTTTCTCACAACTTGTGAATTGGAACGCTAATGCGATAAGAAGAAAAAAAGTTAATTTATTCATTTTGAAAATATTAAGGTTAGCAGGTATATAAAAATAATCGAACTCACTCCCTGTATCAAAGTCCCCAAAGAATGTGTTTTCAGTCCGGTTTTAACATCCATTCCCGAGAATTGGGTGACTACCCAAAAATAACTGTCGTTGGCGTGTGAGATGGTCATCGCACCTGCTCCGGTAGCCATAACGGCAAGCACTTTACCGTTCAACGAATCTAGTCCAACAGTAGATAGGAGCGGGGCGATTAATGCCGAGGTGGCAATCAAAGCCACGGTTGACGAACCTTGCGCGGTTTTAAAAGCAGCAGCAATAATGAAAGGCAGAAAAATACCAAGTTGATAACCGGCAAGCAAATTCCCAAGCATATCGCCAATTTGTGCTTCCTTTAAAATATTTCCAAAAGCCCCGCCAGCGCCGGTAATCAGCAAAACGGGCGCTGCTGCCGAAATGCCATCGCCAATCCAGCCGGTTAGTGTTTGCTTGTTGAATTTAGGAAAAAGCAACATCGAAAGTAGGAATCCTATCAGCAAAGCGTTAACAGGTTGTCCGCAAAAACTGAGAAGCATAAAAATAAAACCATTTCCAAATGGTTCGGTTGGATAAGTTGCCACCGATCGCAGTGCAATCAGAAAAATAGGGACTAAGATCGGCATTAATGATTTTAAAGCCGATGGTAATTTAATCTCAGATTGGACTTCTGTTTTTTCAGTTATTTCGTCTTCAGAAGTCGTATATTTTTTGCCAACATACGAAGCCCACAAATAGCCGGTGAACATGGCAAAAGCAGCCACCATAAGCCCAAACAATATTACTAGTCCCAGTTGGTTTTCCAAACCGAGGTTTCCGGCAGCGGCAATGGGGCCGGGCGTGGGAGGCACAAACGTGTGCGTGGCATACAAACCGGTTGCCAGCGCAATGGAAAGCGCCACCGATGACTTGCCGGTTTTTTGCACCAGCGACTTTTTTAATGACGAAAGGATCACAAATGCAGAATCGCAAAAAACAGGAATGGAAACGATGTAACCAATTATTGACATGGCAAGCGCCGGAAAACGTTGGCCCACCAGTTTTAAAACCAGTTCTGCCAGTTTAATGGCGGCATTAGACTTTTCGAGGATTACCCCGATAATGGTTCCCAAAACGATTACTATCCCAATGCTGGCCATGATATTACCAAATCCTGTGGTAATGGTGGTTGCAATTTTTTCGATGGGTAATCCGGCCAAT
>Ga0100398_1002955_pt1 | contig 13976 bp, 13 predicted proteins | sample CryGeymeta201522_FD_81568 | JGI IMG/M metagenome (GOLD analysis project Ga0100398, IMG submission 81568) | Groundwater microbial communities from Crystal Geyser aquifers in Utah, USA - Crystal Geyser metaG 2015-22 | ecosystem: Environmental > Aquatic > Deep subsurface > Groundwater | place: USA... | reverse complement strand
TCAATATCCCTGAATTGGTGATCACTAAATCGTCAAACAAGCCCGGGATATGGATATCCCGGAAAATTGGATACACAGCCCCGGGATTTTTCCATATCCCGGGAATGGTGATAACAAATGTGCTTGTAAACAAGGGTTCGAAAAGGATCGTGCTGCACTTCGGCAAGGCGTCACAAAAACAGAAGCCAAAGAATAAATAAATAATACTCTACGAGTTTCGCATCAATCTGTCTCACAAACCCTTAAAAGTTGACAATGCTCCTATCTACCGTTCGATCTAGTACTACCCGCCTGGCTGTCCGAGCTGCTCCTCGAATGACTCAGGTCGCTCCCCGAGCTCTCTCCTCTTTCACCAACACGTTGTCCAAGAAGGTGGGTTGTTTGAAGTTTGAAAAGAGGAAGGAGGGTGATTCTGCCCAAGACTTAATTATTTTTATTCTTCTGCTGCAATCTTTTGAAGCTTACCAGGTATCATTGTATCATTTCTTTTTTTATTCTAATCGCAGGAACATGTTGAAGAAGAGAGATACATGCGCGAGCAAGAAAGGAAATTTTTTGAAAAGAAAAAGGCTGAAATGGTACGTAGAATATCAGACAATGTATGATTGATTACTGAAAAATGCCATCACAGCAACCTTGTATCCTGGAGTACTTTGGATATGAAGCGGATAACTTTCATCGTATGAAAGGAATGGTGTCTGATCATGAGCGGAGGCGGCAAAAGGAAACGATAGCTCTCCAATGCGACTGTTTTCGGAAGCAACGGAAAGACTGAAGAACTATAACCCACACACAACAAGAACTTGTATTACAACCAATTTTCCTTTTGCTTGCGTTTTGCAGACTCATTTTTCTTTTATTTTTATCTCGTTTGTTCAAATATTTTTTCTTCCTTCCACAGGCTGCGGCTCAATCGGAAAACGAAATGGCAGTTTTTGAGGAAGTTGTAGCACCCGCCATGGTTGAATGCCAAGAATTGTTGAAGAAAACCAAAGATGAAGTCAGTGCGGAAGGATTGGAAGCCTTGGCCAAGTGGAAGTTGGGAATGAAGAAATGAATGCCAGAAATGGTGCATCAGTTGTGAAACATTACTGTTATTTTTATTGTTCCCAACGATAGATCATATTAGATTTTTTTTAAATTGAACCTCAATTTTCTGTGTAAACCAAACAATGTCAGGAAAATGTCACATGAAACTTTGCAGCTGGTGATTTTATTGTGCTATTTTGACTTCTAGCTCTCTGGAGTAATGTATCTGGTGGCATTTCACAGGCAGGTATAATGGTTTTAGTAGACGTGTTGGAAAAATATTACATTATATTTATCATGATCACAAGAACTGTGATAAGGTCCATGTCCATACTGACTAAAGGGAAAAGAGATTGCCAAGCAACTGATATTTGCATGGCAAGTATGCACCAAGTCTATCATATGAAATGTTAAAAACTAACTATATTGATGGCCGATCTTGTGGATGTCTAAACATTCTCTATTTCTCAACTGAGATCATAAACTCCTATGTAATTGTTTTTGAAGGATCCCAGATACAGACTATTGTCCCAGACTGTCACACCAGACAGCATTCCAATGTCTTTGGCAGTAGGATCCTGGAAATATTGGATTTCTTTGGTCGTCGGATCGACTTCAATCACTCCACCATAGGCACTTGCTTTGGGCAACAATATTTTGGGTAGTATCATGACAAAATTTCGGAGTACCTTGTCAATTGGATGAGGCACTCTATTTATGATCTTGGCCAGCAGTCCTACCGAAGAAGGAAGAGCGACATAGCAGCGATTGCGACCGCCTCCGCAATCTACTCCATCGGGATAACCCGTCATGTCATTGCTCTCGACTATACTTTCTAGAGTACCTTGTCGTGGACCACGCAAATGATACCTGTGCAGCTGCAAGGCAAAGCTTTCGGCAATCAAGACAAACTTTTCGTCGGGATCTATGCCAACACCGCTGGCAAACCTGAGATTGCGCACCAAGACACGGATCTGATTCGCGCGAGGATCATATTCGAGCAACCGTCCCATGGGTTTCCCTCTAAGCATATCCAATGCAGATGCATACGTGGTATCCCACGTTTCTGAACCAATTCGATCGGACATGATATCCGTGGCTGCAAAAATAAAATGAAAATAGAGGGAAAAAATATGTTACAGTATTCAACAATGATTGTGATGGGTGATGGACAAACAGTTTCCTCAGTACTTCGTTGTTTGTTGTATACAATGAATACTCTCAGCATACGTACAATCGGTAAAATAAACCTTGCCCGACTTGCTACCAATGGCAAGATCATTGGCATAGTGAATCTTGGATATGGTCCCATCGGTGTCTTGAAATTGATGTGCTACCAACTCGACCTTGGACGTGGGGTATTGACGTGGATTTGTAATTCGTAAGAGACCCAAGACAGCATCACAAATGTACAATGTTTTCCCATCTGGTGTAAATCGACCACCCAGTGGTCGACCCATACCCAAATCGGCCACTTTGGTTGTCTTAGCCGTCATGACGATGGTGGCAACACCACTGTCGGTTGATTCGGTTGTCGCTCCTTCTTTGGTCTGTTGCACGTCGCTCACGCTTACCAACATACTTTCTTCTGTCAAGACATAAATAGTCCCATCCTTAGGATGAATAATCACGGTTTTGGGACCTTTTAAGAGTGGCTCCATCATGGTATCTTCGTCGAGTCGTTCGTAGATTTTTGTAAGTTTACCGTGCTTACCTTGTAAACTGTCATTGGTAGGATCGATCAGTGCATTGCTTGGCCGTTCTGCAATTTTCACAGCAGGGCCACCGTACGGCAACAAATTCGGAAAAAACGTTTTTGGGACAAAATATCCTACGCAAGCACATAAGATCATTTGTCGGGTTTTGGATCCTTTGGAAGGTGCTGGTCTCCTCGGATAAGGCTTTTGGAATCGAAGTTGGCTGGGTGTCATGGCTTCGGGGTGATGAGTAGTAGTAGTAGTGGCGGTGGCTGCAGGGTTATTATTAGCAGTAGTCTTTTTAGCGGGTTTGCGCGGTTTCTTCTTCATGATAGAGAGATCGCCTTATTTATAATATGATTCAAATGAATGTACGGTACTCACAGATGATGCGATCCCCTCATAAAATAATTATGTTTTCGCTTTTTGTTTCAATTACTAGTAGAGTCGAGCTTTGCGAGTGTTCAGTTTCTAAAAAGTTTGGATGAGTTGATGAGTAGCTACAGAAGTAGTCTACTACTGGTACTAGTAGACTACCACTACTACTACTAGTAGTACTACTAGCTAGCTCTCTACTAGTAGAGGGGGGGGGTCTAGTAGTAGAAAAAAATACTCGTTCTGTTATTAGGATTAGGTCTACTAGTCTACTGTAGGTCTCTACTGCTACTAGTCTAGTAGTAGTCTAGTAGTAACAACTACGAAAAAAGGAGAACGCGCACTTGCTCTTCAGGATACATGTAGTAGTGTTTTTTGGGGGGTTCTTGATGGGGATGTTGCTACACTTTTAATAGTACACGGTACCAAGTGGTACCAAACATCGAAAGACATTTTTTATATCTTGTCAAGTTCAAATATCTTACTATTGTAGTGTCTCTCCACTAATATTACTAACTAGGAATTCACAGCGGAAACTATTTCCATGGCTTCTGCAATTCTGTTGCAAACCGATAAAGGTGACATCAAGCTTCGATTCCTCCCCGATGCGGGTGAGTTTTTGATGAGGCTGCATGAAACATGAAAGAATTGCTGTTCACAATTCCACATGCCTACCGTGTCTCACAAACCACTGTGTCTCACAAACATCATCATCATCCTACATCATACACGCAGCCCCCGAAACGGTCAAGTACATTACCAAGTGTGTCCAATCCAAGATTTACAATGACACGTCTTTTTATCGGTCTGATTTTGTCATTCAATTTGGTCTGCATGGAACAGGGAAACAAAATCCTCACGGTAATCTAATGGTGAATGAAACCAACCTGGGACGTTGTGGTGTCGTTTCGAATACTCGTGGAACAGCCGCATGTGCCCATTTTGATGTTCCCGACTGTGGTGGAAGTGAAATATTTATCAATTTGAACGAAAATCGTCATCTGGACCAGGCGTATGGTGGTTTTTGTGTCTTTGCTCGGGTAGAAACAAACGACACGACAAGCTTTCAAACAATCGATGCTATTGCAGCAGCTGTCAAACAAGACGGCAAGGTAATAATACGCCAGGCTTCTATTGTACCATAGTAAGATCAGCACAACGATTGATCAACTTACAGCACTGTGTATAATCTTACAAAATTGATACGGAAAGTCATTTTTCCGTTTTTTCTTCTCCAGCATCCTAGATTCTGCCGTAGAGTAGTTCGTATTCCTGTTCATCGTCACAGGGGTTGATTTATCAATTTTCCAAACAACTGACGGAGATTGGAAACAACCACAACAGCTTTACCGCGCCCGGAATGAAAATAGTTTTGGAACCAATCCGAAGCCGCCTTTGGCAAATCAACAACATTTTCTGTACTACTACCGGCAGCAGCTTTGGTGCCCAATCTTTGTCACATAAAATAATGTTCATCCGGACTGAGTTTGAGTTGGTGCCGTTCAAAGAAAGCAAGACTTTCTTGCGGAATGATGATTGGAAGGTATTTTCTTGCCTACAGAAATAGCTTCTCCTCGGTTAAAAGTGAAAAACCAATGACGAACTAGTTTCTCATGTACTACGGTTCCTCAATAAGCAATGGTAGTGAACACTCTGGGTGTAATATTTGTAATCTAATTTCACTCTGTTGTGTTCTCAGAAAGCAATGGTTCCTGCAGAGTGCTTTGGTCGTTGGAGCTGCCATAGGGATTTCCCTCGTTTGATGCACCTTCTTCTGCCAATGATGCACCACCGTCCTCTCCTTCTTCTGGCGTATTCTCAAAACTGTCTTCGCGGCGAGGCACCAATGGCAGGAGCAAGGCCCACGTTAGAATTCCCAAACTTTGAATCGCGGCCGTGATGCGAAAGGTGTAGGTGTAGTCTCCGTGAGCGTGATCCGAGGTCCAGCCGCCCAAGGCGGCACTGCCACACCACCCAAAGGCCGCAATGGACTCCAATGATTTCCATCGACCTCGCTGGTTTTTTGGTACATAATCCATTAAAATCGATTCTTCCAGAGGATACGATGCATTCATGAGCGCCGTTCGAAGAATGTAAATTGGAACCAACAATAGTGCATGCTTGTTCAAATACTCTTTAAAAACCACCATACTATAGAGTCCCGAGACACCCAAAATCTTAAACAGCAAGGCCGTTCCAACCCGACCCAGACTTCCTCTGCTGGCGATCGTTTGACCTATCCCACCACAGCCTGCCAAGACTAATGGCAAAATTAAATACACAACTTGTACCTGAGTAGGTGACATTCCTACTTGGTCTTTGAAGAAGAGTGGGAAAAACTTGACCGTCATTCCACTTCCGAGAGCAAAAACGAGAGAGTGGACAAATACAATAATCGGTACCGTCCAAGCCCATTTGGTCTGCGAAAGGGGAGCAGATGCGTCGACAATCGTTTGATTATTGTTGATATTGTTGTCATCGGAAGCATCTGGCTGTTCTTCGTCATCTAATGCTGGTTCTTCTGTTGTCGTTGTCGTTGCGATAGCGGGTGGTGGATTATTGCCTTGGTCGTCATTGCTCTCGCCTTCTATTACTTGTTCATCTAATGCTTTAGAGTCGTCAAAGAACATCATCAAGATTCCATTGACCACTTCCATGGCGAGTCCAACGTACATGACGATTCTCAAATCTTCCAAATCCCATTCGTCACCCAGTGCTTGAAATAAAACAATAGACACCAGTGGTCCCAAGCAGGAAGCGACTTCGTAACAAACAAACAAATACATATAGTACTGTGATCTCTTGCCCTGAGGTGTCGAGTCTGCAAAGAGTGCCTGAGCTGGTCCATTGACGATACCACCCCCCACCCCCCACAGTGCCATGATAATCATCAAATAGAGTTCCGTATGGGGTGGTGGGACAAACGAATCATCTTTTTCGCTGCTATTACCACCCGTTCCAATCCATTCAAACAGGAGTGCATTTACTACGGCCGTAACGCCCAATAACAGTCCACCACATTTCAAAACCACACTGCGTCCACCTGGCAACGTATCGGCTAAATATCCAACCGGTAAGGCACTTAGCAAGCTGGCCAATCCACTGACCGCTTCAATATCTCCCACGTAAGTATTACCTTCCCTTTTGTTATTATTATTGGTGCTGTTGTTGCTGCTGTTGTTACGAACAATGCGTTGTTGACGAAAAGAAACGGCAAAAAGTAGAATCATGGACGCCAGCGAACGGTCTTGTTGCTGTCCCAATTTTTTTAAATAAGCCGCAAGGACGGTTCCCGTCCAAAGACTGTCAGACATACCATACGTAACGCACAACATTAATTCCAAAAGAACATTGTGATTCATATTGAGAAGCACCTTGTCCGGATGGTTGGAACAACCAGCTGGACACCGAACGATGATATTTTTGGAATCATTGTCATTCGTCGCACTGTCGCTATTTCTATTGTTGTTGTTGTTGTTGTTGTCAAAAGAACTAGTTTCTTCAGATGAAGGATTCGCTGGAACGAGAGGTTCTCTCAGAGGATCTTGAGCTTGATCTGGGTGGAGGTGGTCAAGATGAGAAGCCGCCATTGTACTGTCTTAATGGAGGAAGCAAAAATGAATATGATGTTGTCGTTGTTGTTGTCGTTGTTGTTTGTTGTTGTTGTTTGGTGGAGGATTTTGCAACTTTCTTTCGTCGTGCTTTGGCAAATGATGACGTCACGACCAATTGAGGAAGCACACTTGAACGAGGTCGCTGACTTTTTGAAAGCTCTCGGAAAGCACTGACATCATTTTGCATGCCGATGTCTTCTTACCTCATTTTTTGTTCTCAATTCATATTTTGTCCTCTGGCAGGCAGACAACAGCCATCAGCGCTAATCAAAGCCCTTGACATCAGATTCATTTTGTTTTTAAAAAGTCTACTGAAAGATCCAACTTCATTTCGAACACAAGCCGACAATCGATTTCATTTGCATTTGCATTTATTTATTATCCGTTACACGTCTTCAATTGAAAAGAAAATTGATTATACGGTATTGTTTTTGCAATGAGATGTATAACGATCCTCTGTTTTGTGCAGGCGGCTGCAAATCCTGGCCTGGTTGGCGCTTGGATCACGAATATTGGCACTCGAGCGTCACAAAACAATAATAAATTATGTACTCGGGAAAATCGAATAAATAATTCAAATAAAAGGCCACGAAAAAAAAACATCGTCGCAACCGCCCTGAAATCCTCGAGCAACGAATATGATTCGGCGATGAGTGCCTATGATCGAGCCATTCGGGCCGTGTCGGCACCTTCAGCACCACCAACATCGAGTGCAACTGAAACAGGCGTAAAAGAAGCAACACCGAGTCCTTATTTTTCTCCCTTTGCTCCTCCTGCAACGGAAGAACGCGTAAAAGAAGAACCCACCGTATATAATGAAGCTTCTGCTGCTTTTGCCACCAGTACTAGTGACGATGGTGGCATGAGTGCTTACGATCAATATATGCGACAACAACAAAAGAATGCACCGTCCCCGAAAATCTCAGATTTTTCGCCAAGTGTCTTTCCGAAATCCGTACCGCCGCCACCTGGCGCTGATTTTGTGGCATCGACCTTTAATGATCCTACTACTACCACCACCACTATGAGTGCACAAGCACAAAAAATGGAATTGGAACAAGTCAATGCTTGGACAAATAATAGCAATTGGGACGATGCTGGTATGAGTGCTTATGATCAATTTATGCAGCAGGCCCAAAACAGTGCTGCCACTGCGAGTATGACATCAGAGCAGCAGCAGCAGCAGCAGAAAGCACCACCAGACACTACCATGCAAGGCTGGGAACCACCCTTGACGTTTGAAGAAAGTACCGACCCTGCATCGCTTCTACCGCAAGAAGGGCCCCAAGAAGTTTTTAGTAGGCCTGAAATTCCACAACCATCAGCACTACCACCACCACCACCACCACCACCACAACAACAACAACAACAACCAGGTCCTTTGATTCCACCTCCCACTACAGTCAACACCGAAGATCCTATTGCTCGAATGGCTGCTGCAGCGGCTTCGGATGCTCCAGCTTCCAGCTTGGGCAACGACTCGTTTATGAGTACTGCATGGGAAGATGAACAACCCGGCTTTCTGGAAAATCCCATTGGATTTTTACAAAATATTTTTACTCCTCCAACAGCAAAACCCAAGACACCAAAAGTGGTCGACTTTGGTGTGGTCAAACCAGGAGTGTCCAAGCGTATTTTCGATTCCTTGAACTCGGATCCGTAAGAAAATGTTCCTTTCTGTATCGCGCGATCTGTTCAGACTTTGAATATTACCTTTTTTCTTTTTCGCGTTGTACTGGTTTTCTCATTTTGATAATTTCTTTTACTGCGTTTGCACAGAAATCCGAGAGCTTGGTCACAGTGGGATGCCTTTCAAAATGCCGAAGATCGATGGTACGATCTCAAAAATTCAAAGCCATTTCGGTACGATGCCAAACTTTTCAAACCATTTCAAAATGAAGCAGGTCCACCTTTGCAATTTGTCAGCGACGATTGTGCCATGGGCAACGCAAAAGCATGCTCCAAATTGCGAGATATTTGTGAAAAATCCAACAGCGAGGAATGCAATAACTTTGACTATGTTGGTCCACCCTTGGATGAAAATGGGCAACCTGTTATGGAATATGATGTGGTGGTATTGGGAGGTACTCTTGGCGTCTTTTATGCAATGGCCTTGCAGAGATACCGGCTCAATGTTTGTGTTGTGGCACCTCGAGAGTTGCGAGGTCAAGAACAAGAATGGAATGTTAATATGGAAGACTTGATAGAGCTTCAACGACTGGGCATTCTTACTCCAGATGACATTGAAGCTGCAATTACCACTGTTTACGGCGGTTCAAGGGCGGGTTTCAAAAACAAGGAAGTAACCCCTTTGAGTGGCGGGCCATTTGACAACCAGGGAGTAGGTTTTGAATGCTACCTCAATGATGTTCTCAACCTAGGAATTTCTCCTGCGGTTTTAATAGAACGCGTTGTGGAACGATTCAAGGCCGGAGGAGGGAGTGTTAGGGAGCGGTGTCCATTGAAGGGAGTAGCAGTGTCGAACCAAGTTGGTTGCGCCATTGATTTGGGCAGTTACAATATAAACGAAGACGTCGAACCTATAACTTCGAAAATCGTTCTGGACTGTTTGGGTTACGGGAGCCCAGTGGCAAGGCAGCAGCGCTATGGTCTGAAGCCGGATAGTATTTGTATGGTATTTGGTTCGTGCGCTGGAGGCTACAATCCAGACCGGAACCGATTTGCTGACATTATGTACACGTTCAATCCGCTGCAAAACTGTGGTGATAAAGGCATCCATCAATATTTTTGGGAAGCATTTCCCGTTGGAACTAATTTGACAGCGCCGATTGCCAATGAAAGGCCAGCATACAACGCGTTCGGCGGACAGCCAACCAAAGCCCCGAAAAGAGTAGGGCCGCAAATCAAGTCGGACGAAAAGACTACGTATATGTTTACCTACATAGACGCAGATGCAAAGCGTCCGTCGCTAGAAGAAATGATGGATGACTACTGGAAATATCTTCCTACCTATCAGCCCTCTATCAGCAACCCCGAAAAGCAGCTTGATATTAAGCGCGTGGTCTACGACTACTTTCCTGCGTATCGAGACTCGCCCATGAAACCACAATATTCACGAGTGTTAAGTATTGGCGAAAGCGCTGGAACGCAAAGTCCCATAAGCTTTGGTGGATTTCGATCGCTTAGTCGGAACATTGGTCGCATCAGTGGAGCCGTAGCAGAAGCCATTGAAATGGGATGCTTACACAAGGATGACCTCGGCTATATTCATGAATACAACCCTCAAATAGGAGTTGGTTGGTTTCTGCGAGATATCATGTCAGTGTCAATACACAAGAAAGTAAATCCTCAATTCACCAACCGTGTTCTCTCGGTGTATTTGAAAGCAATGTATGACTCGGGTCCGGAAACAATTCAACCCTTCATGCAGGACGTCTTAAAGTTCGATGCTTTGGTGGGAACAATGGTGACAGGGATCGTAGCAGATCCTGGATTGACGGTGGATATGGTCAAACATGTTGGCCTTCGCAGAACACTAGAGTTTCTTGGTCACATTGCAAACATGGGACTCTATGGCCTTTTAGATGCGTCTGTATCACCCATTATGGAGAAGAGGATAGAGAAAATGAACAACCCACGCGAGCGTTTTCAGTGGCGGCGAAGGCTCGAGGCCTGGAAATATGGCAGTGGCAATGATTACGTGGACAGGAAGAAGGTTCGGCCTTTCTCCCAATAAATTCATTGGAACATTCTCTCATCTATGTTTTGGTTTCATACAGTGATCCTGCAATTGGTTTTGGATCGAAGCCACGGTAAGTAAAAACGATAAATTAATAAGCGCTACTTCCATGTAATTGCCTACTCGAGTATTCAGCACTTTAGAGGCAAAATCGGTTGCAAGTTCAAGATCGATAGGAGACACTTGGCTATAAATGAGGTTGCTCTCTCGTTCTCTGTTTGCCAATTTTCTCTACAAATGAATCACAGTCGCTATGTTGTTGAAAGCGTCAAAATACTGTAGATCGTACCAACGAGTCCGACGGAACCACCAAGAAGAAATAGCACAGTCCCAAGCATCGTGTGTCCCCTCATTTTGTAGGAAAATAGCGCTGGTAAAATGCATGACATGAGAGTTCCTGTAGCACAGCCCGCAAGATTCAGAACGGCTCCCAGACTCGACGCTTTCAATGCCAAAACTAGTGTGGTACACCATAGCACTACAGTGAAAGCAATGTGATAGCCAAGCTTCAACTGACGATCGCTACCGGGGAGGAAAATTGAATTTAGGTCGTCTGAACAAGGATACTGAGAATTTTCATCAGAATAGAGCAATGCCACCAGCTCCTCTCTTACAACTAGAAAGGCAAATGGATAAGTCAACACCACGACGATACAAAGAAAGCATCGACATAAATCAACCGCTTTTGATGCTGGATACAAAAGAAATATTGAACTCGACGTTTCTTCCCAAAAGGTCATGTATACCGGGTAGCCCATGAAAAGAACAATAGCTGTATTCATTGCGGTTCCAAGCGTAGATGCCTTCTCATAGTGCTGTTTCTGACTTGGTTTCATCGCCTGGTAGACAAGGTGCACATCGTACTGAGCAACAAAAACGAAAAAAAAGGTGCCTACACTTTGCAGAGCACTGTGATGCACCACCAGCCAATGTTCGACGAAATTGGGCTCGCCCTCGTCATCATTTGTCGTGTACAGATAAATGACGGTGGCTACAATGAGCACAAGAACGATCACTTTAATTTCTGAGAAGCGTTCCAGCGGCCCAAGGTCGCGCAATAAGCTAAGCGGAAGCATGCAAGTGGTAGCAAAGAAAATTGTCGTGAGATATTCATTTGAAAAAATCTCCTCAAGATTTTTTTTAGAGCCGTCAGAATCATACGAGTATCCATAGAAAAGATGCGAGACTGCCACAGAGCAATTATCTTGCAAAATCTTTAGGGATGCAACGAGCACTCCAAGAGAGTAGAGGCTATTTGAAAAAATGACAGTAAGTCTTCCCTTCTCACCAAAGGTAACAAATCCCAAACTTTCATAAGTAAAGGCCGGCGGATCATGCGATTCTGCCATCAGAGCGACCAGCAAATCTAGTGAATACTTGTTGAGGACTGCAACGACTAAAATCGCCAAAAGGGCGATCGCACCTCCAGATTTGGCAATCGCACTGCCGAGACCAACCGTACCTCCTCCTAGAGTAGAGCTTGTTATGAGGAAGGCAGATCCGATCCACCCTGTACCTGGTTCGTTCCTAACCACAGCTGATGGTGGTGACTTTGGTGGTGGAATTGATTGTGCATCGTCCGATGGGGTTGCAGCTGCCTTGGAAGTACTTGCTCTCCCAGATGGGCTCACTGCCTCCTCTGGATCGTTATTTATAGAGCCGTATTGGCTTCCGTTTTTGCTGACAGTTTTGCTTCGCGCCGCCATGCCAGCTTTTTCACTGGGAGGACGAAATTTACAGGAGCGAGAAAGGACAACATGGATGACTAAAACTACAAGGAATCACGTGTACGGGTGGAAGTTTGTGGATATTTCAAGAAACATCGACAATCGAAACGAAGCGCGGTTTGAGAACGCTTCCGTTTCCTCTGTCACATTTGCATGCCTCATGAATTCGAATGGAAGTGACGTCAGCAAGGCGACAGATACAGTATCTCAATCATTCTCAATTCACGGAGTCAGGTTCTTTATCTTGTTTTAAACCAAACAACGAGGCTTTCTTGTTTTCTTTTGCTTTTACCTCTATTTGACACAATCTCGTGTGAAGTAAACTACAGTAATACTACTGCTGTAGTTAGCAATAGGACGAAGAAGTATCACACAAGAAGCGAGAACAATGCGAGTCCTTTCGTCAGTCCTCTTGCTGTTGGCGGCATCCTCGTCGCCACAAACCACTGCTTTTTCACCAAGCCGACCCACTAATGATGTTGCCCGTGGTTTTTCTTTTTCTTCCTTGCGAGCCTCTGTGGAAGATGCTACCGTTGCAGCAGAGAGTGTTGTTCCTGAGACATCGACCGGCAAAAGTCTCACAGAGCGCATGATGGCCAAGGCCCCACAAGAGGGACAGTAAGTAGAGCTTTTCTTCTTCTTCATGCGCAGCCAAGTACGTACGAGTATTCATTCGAATGTCCTCGCCTCATTCTATTTTTCTCCTCAACCCACCGAATAAATTAAACAGAGCCAATGGAGCTGGAGGATCGTCTACTTACAATGCATTTCTCGCTGCCGAAAAACGATGGTCCAATCTCAAAGCTTCTCAACCATTTTCGTACGACACCAAATTACTATCCAGTATGCAAAATGGCATTCCTCCACCTCCTACCTTTGTGACCGAAGATGGAGGTGAAGGCAATCCTCAGTGTTGGGCAAAGCTGCGTGAGCAACAAGGGAAAGCACTGGATTATGATGTCGTCATTTGTGGTAGTACGCTTGGAATTTTTTTTGCCGCCGCGCTTCAGTTGAAGGGTTTGAATGTGTGCGTCCTGGAAGCCGGGGCCTTAAAAGGACGAGAACAGGAATGGAATATCAGTATGGATGAATTGCTGGAGTTAAAAGAACTAGGAGTGTTATCCCAGGAGGATATTGATGCTGCCATCAAGACCGAATTTCCAGCGTGTCGGTCTGGATTTAAAAACAAAGAAGTCACACCCACGCAAGGCGGGTACTTTGAGAATGGCGTAGGGTACGAAACGACAACCGACAATGTCTTGAACTTAGGAGTATCGCCGGCTGTATTAATCGAACGAGTGGGAAAAAGATTTCAGGAGCTCGGTGGAACTCTTCTCGAAAATTCGCCCCTGAAAGGTGTTTGTATCTCCGAAGCCCTTGGAGCCGCCATTGATCTAGGAGACGACGAGGAGCCGGCAACAACGAGTCTCGTCCTCGATTGCATGGGTAACGCCTCTCCCATTTCTCGTCAGCAACGATATGGAATGAAACCTGATGGAGTTTGTGCTGTGGTGGGTTCTTGTGCGGGCGGATATAGAAAAGAAGACAATCTGATTGGAGACATCATTTACACAAATTCAGAAATACAAGATAAGGGAGAGAATGGAATGCTGCAGTACTTTTGGGAGGCTTTTCCGGTTGGCATCGGTAGAGATGGGAAAAAACCCGGCACAAGCGATGTCAAAACAACCTACATGTTCACGTATATGGATGCAGATGAAAAGCGACCTTCGTTAGAGACGATCATGGAGGATTATTGGAAAATGTTGCCAGAGTACCAGCCCTCTATTTCTGATCCGGAAAAAGACTTGGACATCAAACGTGTACTTTTTGC
>Ga0100398_1002952_pt1 | contig 13988 bp, 16 predicted proteins | sample CryGeymeta201522_FD_81568 | JGI IMG/M metagenome (GOLD analysis project Ga0100398, IMG submission 81568) | Groundwater microbial communities from Crystal Geyser aquifers in Utah, USA - Crystal Geyser metaG 2015-22 | ecosystem: Environmental > Aquatic > Deep subsurface > Groundwater | place: USA... | reverse complement strand
CTCGATTCCATCGATCTCGCGGCGGATCTCTACCCGAGCGAAGGCATTCTGGACGTGCTCGATCACAGCGCGCCCGACCCCCTGTTCGGCGGCAAGCTGGGGATCGACGCCACTCCGCGGGTAGCCGGCGAACACCCCCGGAGTGCGCGCGCGGCCGCCGACGCGCTGCCCGATGCGGCGACGGCGCTGGCCGCCGGGCAGCGGGTGGGTCCACGGCTGAGCGGTGCCCGGGTGGTGCCGCTATCGGCTCGAAACCCGGTGCTGCTGCTCAACTTCGCCAAGGACGGCACGGTTTCCGGGCGCGACCTGGCGGCACCGCTTTTGGCTCAACCGGAACTGGCCCCGTTCACCATCGTGGTGTTGTGCGATGCGGCCATCGATCTCGAGGATGCTTCCTGGGTCTGGTGGAAGGTGTTCAACAACGTCGATCCGAAGCGCGACCTGGTGCGCATAGGCGACCGCATGGTCGTGGACGCCACCAAGAAAGGGCCCGAAGACGGTCACCTCAGGCCCTGGCCGGACGATATCGTGATGACTCCGGACGTGGTGCGGCGGGTAGTGGAGCGGGCGCGGGACCTGGGCCTCGCCGATTGGGTTTAATCCTCCAGCTGACTGGCCCAGAAGGGATCGGTTATCTTCTGGTTTTCCAACCGGATGCAGGCGTAAATGGCCTGGTTGAACGGGGTGGAGATCCCCAGTTCCCGCCCAAGCCTGACCGCCATTCCATTCAGGGCCTCGATCTCCATCGGTCGGTGCCATTCCAGATCGCGCAGCATGGAACATTTGAAGCGTTTGTTGTAGGACTCGGCCAGGGCCACGGCATCGACCACCACCGGCTCGGCCAACACGATTCCCCGAGCCCGCGCCAGTTGCGCCACTTCGTCCATCACCCCCACCAGCAGTTCCCGGGTGGGCGGGCACGATAGGACCAGCCCGAGCGGCGCCCGCGACAAGGTGCTCACCCCGTGCACGGCGCAAATGAACAGGAACTTCCGCCACAGTTCCTCCTGGATGTTGTCGCTCAACTCGGCATCCACCCCGGCGTTTCGGAACAGGTCAAGCAGCCTTTCCGCCCGGTCGCTGTGCTGCCCGTCTTGTTCTCCGAACACGATCCGACCGGCCTTGCCGGTCTGGGCCACCACCCCGGGAGCGGCGATGGTCGACTCGATGTAGGCGGTACCGGCCAGGATGCGGTTGGCCCCATGGACCGCGCTCAACTTATCGAGGTTGTCGATCCCGTTTTGCAGCGTAAAAATGATGGTGTCGTCTTCGACCAACGGTTGGATAGCGCGCGCGGCGTCTTCGGTATCGTAGCTCTTGACGCAGAACAGCAGCAGGTCCACCGGGCCGATGTCGTCGGGGTCGCTGACGGCATGGATCATGACGCGGAAGCTCCCCTGCGCCGACACCACCTGCAGTCCGTCTTCCTGGATCGCCTGCAAGTGCTTGCCCCGGGCGATAAAATGAATATCCACTCCAGCCCGTGCCAGGAGTCCTCCGATATAACCGCCCACGCCTCCGGTTCCCATCACCCCGATCTTCATCGACCGCTCCTCCCGTTCGTTTGCGCGAACCCAGGCTTCGATCTCGACCCAGCCGCCGGGCAACACCGATTATTCCGTGACAAATTGAGCGAGTACCGTGCTTTGCGTAGGCTCGTATATAGCGCCAACAGGGGGCGACGTCAAATCAAACCTGAGCGTTCGGCCGGCCCTGATGATCGAGTTGCACAACAGCCGCGAACGCCGACCGGGCATGGGCGGGGAAAACGCGAACCGGCCGACGATAGCGATGCCGATACCGATGCCGATGCCGATGCCGATGCCGATGCCGATGCCGATTTGGACCGGCGGTTGGAGGAAAGCAAACATTTTGACAAATTTTGTCGCCGCGGCCACTATGCCATTCAAGCTTTAGCGCACTCACCGTTTGAATTGGGGGACCGCGATGAAGAATGTTTATCCCAGCGTGCTCGAATGCATCGGCCATACGCCGTTGATCCGGATCAATCGACTCAATCCCAATCCGCGCGTGACCCTCTATGCCAAGCTGGAATCCGCCAACCCCGGCGGATCCATCAAGGACCGGGCGGCCCTGGCGATGATCAATACCGCCGAACAGTCCGGTGAACTCACCAAGGACAAGATCATTCTCGAAGCCACCAGCGGCAACACCGGGATCGGCCTGGCCATGGTCGCGGCGGTCAAGGGCTACCGGCTGGTCCTGGCGATGCCGGAAACCGCCAGCATCGAACGGCAAAAGATTTTGAAGGCCCTGGGCGCCGAACTGCTGCTCACCCCGGGACCCCTCGGCACCGACGGCGCCATCGAAGAAGTCTACCGGCTGATGCGGGAGGAACCGGAGCGCTACTTCATGGCCGATCAATTCAACAACCCGGCCAATCCGAACGCCCACTACCTGGGCACCGGCCCGGAAATCTACGATCAGACCGACGGCCGGGTGAATGTGGTGGTGTGCGCTCTGGGGACTTCCGGCACGGCCATGGGCCTGGTGCGGGCCATGAAAGAACGCGATCCCAAGATCCGGGTGATGGCGGTGGAACCGTTCCAGGGCCACAAGATCCAGGGCTTGAAGAACATGAAGGAATCCTACATGCCCGGGATCTTCGACCGCCACGCCCTCGATCGGGTGCTCCACGTGAAGGACGAAGACGCGTTCGAGACCGCCCGCCGCCTGGCCCGGGAAGAGGGCCTGTTCGTCGGCATGAGTTCCGGCGCGGCGGTCAGCGCCGCGCTCGCCGTGGCCGCCGAGATGGATCAGGGGATGGTGGTGGCGGTGCTGCCCGACGGCGGGGATCGCTACCTCAGCACCAATCTCTTCACCACCCTGCTGGAGCCGGACTTTCGCTTCTTTGACGTGTTGCACCGGCGGAAGATCGACTTCAAGCCGATCCAGGAAGGGAAGGTGCGCCTGTTCGTCACCGGCCCCCCGATCGACCAGCCGGTCAGCTTGCAGGATTCCCGACGCCTGGTGCTGGCCGATCTGCTGGTGCGGTTCCTGGAAACCAAGGGGTTTGCCGTAAAATCCGCCGTGCTCATGCCGGACCTGGACAGCCGCAGCGTCCACGGCGCCATCGCGGCCGATCTGGAACTGGCCGAATACAGCCGCCGCCGCCGGGAAGCCTGCCTTGCCGATCTGGCGTGCCTGGGCATCACCGGCAAACATGAATTCCCCGCCGCCTCGGAGTATGTGGACGCGATCCTCGGCGGCACCCGCAAACTCCTCAACAAAGGTTTTGCCTACGAAAAGCTGCGTTCGGTCTACTTCAATCTAAGCCGCTGCGAAAGCTACGGGGCGCTGTCGCGAATCGACCCGAAAAAGGTCCGACTGGGTTCCACGGTCGATCTGGACGCCTATGAAAAGCTCAACCCACGCGACTTCACTCTGCTCAAACGCACCACCCTGGCGGAACTGAAACGCGGGGTCTACCTCAAGACCGAGTGGGGCAATGTCCTTCCCACCTGGCACATCGCCGCGGTCGCGGTCGCCGCCGGGACCCTCGGCACCCCCATCGACATCCATTTGAGTAGCATCGATTTTCTCTTTCCCCACCTGGAAAACGTGCGCGCCATCGGCGAGGCGTTGAGCGGCAAACCGTTTGCCAACCTGTGGCTGTTGTGCGAACAGGTCTGGTCGGACCGGGCCCGCAAGGATCCCGCGGCCCCGGCCGGGACCACCTCGCTTCGGGAACTGCTGGCCCAGGGCTATCGGAGCGAGGAAATCCGCTACTGGCTACTCGCCACCCATTATCGCAAACCCCTGGAAGCCGGCTCGGAAAACCTGGCCCATGCCGTGCATGGACTCCGCCGTATCGGGGAATTCATTGCCCGGATTCAGCAAGAGCGCCCCCAGGGGGAAACCCAGCCGCACCTTCCGGAATGGGTGTTCGCCCTGGAACAGAGCTTTTTCACCGCGTTGGCCGATGATCTCAATACGCCCCAAGCCCTGGCGGCCCTGTTCAAATTCATTCGCCGGGTGAACCCGGTGCTCGATCGCGGTGCGCTGCCCGAAGCGCAGCGCGATCTGCTACTCAATGCCATGAAGCGACTGAACGCGGTGCTGGGGCTGTTCGATTTTGAACTGGAAGAGCTTTCAGCCCCGCAGCAAGACCTCATTCGCCGCCGGGAACAGGCCCGATCCGCGAAAGATTGGGAACTGGCCGACCGCCTCCGAGCCGAACTGGAAGCCCAGGGGATCAGGGTCACCGACACCCCTCAGGGCTCTCGCTGGAACAAGATCCACGGGCCCGGCTCCCGGGCCTGAGCACCGGAAACCGACAGCCGGTCGGGTGGAAACTGCCGCGCGAGCCATGCTGAATGGTGGAGTGGGAATTCTTCACTTCCGCGGTTCGATATTTCTTGTTCGATATTCGATATTCGCTTTGCAACCGGGGGGACTGGGTGGCACTGGCTCAATGGCTTGAAGTCTACCGCAATCGCCGGGTACTGATGCTGTTGGGCCTGGGTTTTTCTTCCGGGCTCCCGCTCGCCCTCACCGGCGCCACGCTCCAGGCCTGGATGGCTTCCGAGCAGGTGGATCTCAGAGTGATCGGGATCTTTTCCCTGGTCGGGCTACCCTACACGCTGAAGATGCTGTGGGCGCCGCTCATGGACCGGTACTCGCTGCCGTGGCTGGGGCGCCGCCGCGGCTGGATCCTTCTGACCCAGTTGGGCCTGGCCGCCGCCATCGGTCTGCTGGGCTTGAGCGCCCCGGCGTCGAGACCCTTAAACGTGGCCCTGCTGGCGGTCTGCGTCGCCTTCCTCAGTGCCAGTCAAGACATCGTGATCGACGCCTACCGCACCGATCTGCTGCCCGAACGCGAACGCGGTGCCGGCGCGGCCACCTCGGTGCTGGGCTACCGCCTGGCCATGCTGGTGTCCGGAGCGTTCGCCATGATCCTATCGGATCAGCTGCCCTGGCGCCTGGTTTACACCATCATGGCCGCCCTGATGGCCGCCGGCGCGCTCGTCACCCTGGCCGCGCCGGAACCGGCGGAACCGATTCGTGCTCCGCAAAGCCTCCAGGCTGCGGTGTGGGAACCTTTGCGTTCCTATTTCGAGCGCACCGGGGCGGTGGAAATGCTGATCTTCATCATGGTGTACAAACTCGGGGACGCCGTGGCCGGAGCCATGACCACGCCGTTTTTGCTGGACCTGGGCTTCAGCCGCACCGACGTCGGCACCGTCAACAAGGCCTTCGGACTGATCAGCACCATCGTGGGGACCCTGGCCGGCGGCAGCATCATCGCTCGTATCGGCATGAACCGTTCGTTGTGGCTGTTCGCTTTCCTGCAGGCGGTTTCCAACCTGGCTTTTACCGCTTTGGCCCTGCTCGGCCGCAACTACCCCGCCATGATCGCCGCCATCGGCATTGAAAATCTCTGCGGCGGCATGGGCACGGCGGCCTTCATCACTTTTCTCATGAGCCTGTGCGACAAGCGCTTCACCGCCACCCAGTACGCCCTGCTCTCCAGCCTGATGGCGGTCACCCGCGTGCTGGCCGGAGCGCCGACCGGCTACCTGGTCAGTTCTCTGGGCTGGGCCTGGTTCTACAGTGTGAGCGTGGTGGGAGCGGTCCCCGGAATCCTATTATTGCCGCGCTTCGCCCCATGGAATAAGAGAACGGGGGTAGGCACGTGACTCCACCAAAGCACACGACCGATATACGCCCGAACGGTGGTCTCCCTGCGGCAACGCCCTGGAGGGGCGGTAATGGGGACGCCCTTAACTTATTAACTTAACATACGTGGCTGTGGGCAAGTCGGACGCCCGAGGAGCCGAGGGCTCAAGAATGGATGAGCTGGACCTGGCTTATGTCAATAAGTTGAGGGCGTACCCGCAGGCACACAGCGGCAAACGGGATACCCTGCCTTCATGAGCCATTTCCTTCAACCATGAGGATGAGGCGGGGAAGGGAGTGCTGACCGCAGGTGCGGCTGAAAGGAGAAGAAAACAGAAATGCCGGAAATATGCCGTTTCCTTGGAATAGCAATCTATATGTATTACCGAGAACATGCACCACCGCATTTTCATGCGGAGTATGGTGAGTTTGAGATCACGGTGGAAATTGAGACCAGTATTGTGTCTGGCCGCTTTCCAAGGCGGGCTCTCGGCCTTGTCCTTGAATGGTGGATACTTCACAAGGTAGAACTCATTGCCAATTGGGATCTCGCAATGAGAAAGCTACCTCTCAACCCAATTTCTCCATTGGAGTGAGGCCATGATCCTTCATATTGAAGAAGCCAAATACCTTGGAGGCCACAGAGTGTGGCTCAGATTTAATGATGGTTCTTGCGGAGAGGTCAATCTCGCTGATGAACTGGACGGTCCTATTTTTGAGCCTCTCAAGAACGTGGACTACTTTCGTCAGTTTGTTGTTCGTTACAACACCATTTCCTGGCAGAATGGTGCTGATTTTGCGCCAGAGTTCCTTCGTGACACGCTTGCCCAACAAAATCTTGAACCGGACGCAAAAAGACGCGCCGGTTAAGGCGCATGGCAAAAATAAAACATCCGGCGCAACCCTCAAATCGTCATTCCCGCACGCTTCTAGCGGGAATCCAGAAATGAGCACTGCTCTGGATTCCCGCTTACAGACCGCGGGAATGACGGGGTGCTGTTACGCAAGTAATCCTGAACAACTAATTCTTGCCATTCACCTAAGAACGCTTTGGGCACATCAGGGCGGCGCACATGGCATTGACAATATGTAGCCGCAAGGCTACAGTGGCTTCATGATTGAAATTCGCAAAACAGACCTTTTCGGGCAATGGCTGGACGCCTTGCGCGACCTCCAAGCGAGAGCGCGCGTACAAGCACGGATCGAACGGCTCGCGGCCGGGAATCCTGGCGATGTCGAGCCGGTTGGCGAAGGTGTCGCGGAGTTGCGAATCAACTACGGTCCCGGCTACCGGGTATATTTCAAGAAGCGAGGGAGAGAGCTGATTATTCTGCTGGCAGGTGGGGACAAGAGTACCCAAGCCAAAGACATCAAGGCCGCCTTGCACCTTGCACGTAATCTTTCGGAGTAGCAACCATGACTAAGACCATTACCACTCGCTATGACGTTGCCGAACACCTCCGAACCCCAGAGGAAATGGCTGCTTATCTTGAGGCCTGCCTTGAGGAAGCCGAGGGGGACGCTGCCTTCATCGCCAAGGCCCTTGGCGACATTGCTCGCGCCAAGGGTATGTCACAGGTCGCGCGAGATGCCGGACTGTCCCGCGAAAGCCTTTACAAGGCGCTTTCCGGCGAGCGTAGCCCGGGCTTCGACACCATCCTTAAGGTCATCGGTGCGCTGGGACTGAAGTTGCATGCTGAAGCTGGTCACGGCTGACCAATGCGCCCAACCCGGCAGTCAACCGGATGTGCCGATAAAGCCGACACGCCGAACGGGGTCGGGCCACGCTAACTTGTCTATTTGGCTATAAAAGGCTTTGAACACAGGCCCATTTTTGATTTCAAACATGCATTTTCTGGGTCAGAATTGCCCATTTAACGGAAAGAGAGAAAATCATCAAGCCGGCCGCTAACGTGGGCATGCACGCGGCCCCGAACCACGCTGGGAACATTTGGTCGGCGCTGTGTGCAAGCCCTTTGGCGACGTGGTTCGGGCCGGTGATGGGCGTTGAGGCCTTGTAGCCCGTAACCACCCATGTTACAGTACGACCATGATAATAGGATTCAAACACAAGGGACTGGATCGTTTCTTCACAAGTGGAAGCAAGGCTGACATTCAGTCGAGGCATGCCGAAAGGTTGCGCATGATCCTGGGCCGACTTCAGGCATCCACCTGTCCTCAGGATATGAGTCTTCCTGGTTTGGGTCTTCATGAGCTTAGCGGTGATCGCCAAGGTGATTGGGCAGTGAAAGTGAGCGGCAACTGGCGTGTCAGCTTTCGTTTCGTCGGCAAAGATGCTGACGCAGTAGACTACGAGGACTATCACTGAGGTGCGATATGCAAATGTATAATCCTCCCCATCCTGGGGAAATCATAAAAAGACTATGTCTGGAGCCACTGGGTCTATCGGTAACCGAGACAGCAAAAGCTTTGGGTGTAAGCCGTAAGACATTTTCAAGTATCCTCAATGGTCATACAGGGATAAGCTCGGAGATGGCCATAAGGCTTTCCATTGCTTTCGATACCACCCCAGAGAGCTGGCTAAACCAGCAGGTACAGTACGAACTCTGGCTGGCGGAACAGCGCAGAGGGGAATTACGAGTCAGGCGTCTTTCCGCGGCATAGTCTACGTGCGCTTTCCGGAGTCCCATAGTGGACTTGCAGCCAATGCTCGGAGCGTCTTGTACCGGCCTTCGGGGAGGATCAGGCTCCAATGCCGTTGACTTAGCGGCACCCCGCGTAGGCGGGGGTCCAGAACTCCTTGAAAAATCTGGATTCCCGCCTTCGCGGGCAGGACGAACGTGGCTTAAGTCAGCAGGATTGGGATCAGGTCCTAAACCGGCAATCAACCGGACACGGGCCACGCCTTGGTTTTATGCGAGTCTGGGCTGCTCCGGCGCGTGCCGGTTATCGGCAACGTTAGGCTTGTGTGCCGGTACTGCCTCGGATCAAATAGTTCTTGCCTTTTGTATCCCAAATGATACATACTATAAATCATGATTAGTATTCGGACTACGGATACCTTCGATGCTTGGTTTGCGAGCCTGAAAGACAAACGGGCAGTAGCGCGCATTCAAGCACGCATCGACCGGGCCGAAGATGGCAAATTCGGTGATTGCTTGCCGGTGGGTGAAAGTGTATCGGAGATGCGAATTCACTATGGGCCGGGCTATCGAGTGTATTTCGTACAGCGCGGCATGGAACTGGTGATCCTACTGGCGGGGGGCAACGAGTCTACACAGAGCAAGGATATCAAGACCGCGCCACAACTGGCGAGCAAATTGTAGGAGGACGACATGACATTGAAGTTGCGCAAATGGGATAGCGCCGAATATCTCAAAACCGAGGAGGACATGGTCCTGTATCTTGAAGCCTGCATGGAAGAAGCTGGCGACGATGCAGCCTTCATCGCCAAAGCGCTTGGCACCATAGCCCGCGCCCGTGGTATGAGCCAACTTGCCAAGGACACCGGGTTGGGCCGTGAGAGCCTGTACAAAGCACTTTCCGGCGAGGGGAATCCGAGCTTTGCGACGATTTTGAAGGTGATTCACGCGCTGGGATTCAAGTTGCATATTCACGGGCAGACAAAAGATATACATAAAATTACAAAGAACGCCCAATAAATCACTTCAGCGGACAGGAGCCGCTGCGTTTTGCGTTAGATCTGAACCCAAGTGCCAGCGTGAGCGCCTCCTCGAACTTGGTGGTGTCAGTTCGAAAGCTCATCGCAGACTCATCCCTGACGGGTTATCCTTGTCATTGATGCAAGGATTAGCATCATATATATAATGGTTTAGGATCAGATGTTCCATTTTCAAAAGCGGGCAAGATGCCCGCGCTCCCGGGAAAGCGCGCACACGAAATGAAACTTTTTACCCTTAACCGGTATGATTAATCAGAGAGGTGGAATGTATGGCCGGCCTAGAGGAACTCGAGAAGTCCATCGCCAATTTGCCGGATGAAGAGTACGGCCAATTCCGTCGTTGGTTTTTGGAGAGAGACTGGGAAAGGCGGGACAGGCAGATAGCTGAAGACGCGCGAGCGGGCAAGCTCGACTTTCTGGTCAAAGAAGCCCTTGATGCCAAGAAGGAAAAGAAGCTGAGGGAGCTGCGAGTCACCGAACGACAGAACGCTGCTGGCGGTGCTATCGTGGCCTGGCCATGGAGGTTCGGAAGCTCGCGGACAAAAACTTCAACCTGATGAGGGAGAATCCGAACCATCCTTCATTGCAGTTCAAGAAGATCGGTGAACTGTGGTCGGCAAGAGTGGGGCAGGCCCATAGAGCGTTGGCTGTCGAAGACGGTGAGGATTTCATATGGGTTTGGGTGGGTACACATGACGAATACGATAGAATTTTCAGAGGGCGCTAACCCAGGGCTGGAACCGAAGCGGGCCACACGTGGGCGCCATGAAAGCCCGTGGCGCCAAGGCCCGCTCGGCTCAGCCCCATCGCTAGGGATACCTTGATGAAAAGGCAAAAACCATTCGCGGGAGCTATTGCCGTTCTGATGGTGATGCTGCTCCCCGGCTGCGCGTCACTACCCAATTCAACGTTGCAGAAGATCGGCGATCGGAACGTCGAGTTTGCATTGACTCGGCATGACACGTCCCCCGTTGTCTTCGAAAACGGGCTCGGCGGAAGAATGGAGTGGTGGAACAAGGTATTGCCTGAAATCGCGAACGACACCACGACATTCGCCTACAACCGTCCCGGTTACGGAAATAGTGATCCGGTCGCGACACCCCGCGATGGTTTGCACATCGTGGATGAACTCAGAGCGCTGCTGCGCGACAACGGCATCAAACCACCGTACATTCTGATAGGCCATTCATTGGGCGGCTTGTACATGCAGCTTTATGCCCGTCGTTATCCGGACGAGGTGAGCGCGCTTATTCTGGTTGACTCGACGCACCCCCAGCAACTTGATGGCGACGGTGCGCTGGAGAAGCAATCATTCCTCGTGCGTGGCCTGCTCGGGGTCCTGGTTACCGGTACTGCCCAGGATGAGCTCGATTTGCTTCCGCAAACCGGCAACCAGGTGCTCGACCTGCCGACCTTGTCAGGCAAACCTATTTTCGTGCTCAGTGCCGCCAAGCCGCTGGATGTCAAATCAACGGTGGCGGCTGACGCCAACGCAAAACGTAAAGACATTGCCCGCCTGTACCCCGGTTGCAAACAGGTCTGGGTAGATAGCGGACATGCGATTCCGCTTGAAAAACCAGAGGCGGTTGTCGCTGCGATCCGCGAGGCACTACTCTTGAGTCACGCAAATCAACTGGGACTTGAATCAACACCCATGGTCCCTAACACCACGCTCCAACGGGACGCGTCGCAAGCGGCGCGCCCCTGAGCTTCCACGTTAGCTGGCAAGGATGAGGAGTGTATGAAAAGGCATCCGGCGTTAAGCGCCTAAAATGACCCCCACACTTTGTGGTAGTATGCAGAATCCGTGTACACTAAGCAGACGCGGTAACCGGGAGACAATGCCATGATTCCAGCCAAGGAGGAAGTGGGACGCCTCTTGAACTCCTCCCAGACGATACATCCTTGGAGGACATTGAGTACCACATTTACGTGCGCCAGAAGATTACGCGTGGGCTCGAAGCGGTTGAGGCGGGTCGCACGCTCTCAGAAGAGCAATTCGAGGCAAGGACGTCGAAGTGGCTCGAACCCTAAGGTGGACGGAACCCGCCACCCAGGACCTCCAAGATGCAGCGGAGTTCATCGGAAGGGATTCTCGACTCTACGCTGCGGCACTCGTTCGAGAGACCCAGTGCATCGACCGGACCCCGACCAGGCCGAGCAAATTTCTCAGTCTTCTCTCAAAGCCCATTGGCGGCGTGGCTGGGGCCGGTCATGCCGCAGTTAGCCCGGCAAAGATACGAGCAGACATGACGACAATAAACTTTAGGTGAGTAGGTTCATATGTTTGAACAAGCCTTCAAAAACATCGACGACGTCCTCTGGAAAGACGCCGGCTGCACCAGTGAACTCGATTACACCGAACAGACCTCCTGGCTGCTCTTCCTCAAATACCTGGACGCGCTGGAGAGTGACCGCGCCACTGCCGCCGCCCTGAACGGCAAGCCATACACTCACATCCTCGACCAGCCCTACCGCTGGGACTCTTGGGCCGCGCCCAAGGTGAAGGACCCTTCGGCAGGCTCAGGGCAGGCGGCCAAGATCGACCACAACACGGCGCAAACCGGCGGCGACCTGATCCAGTTCGTCAACGGCAAGCTCTTCCCCTACCTGCAAAGCTTCAAGGCCAAGGCCACCGGCCCGAATACCATCGAATACAAGATCGGCGAAATCTTCAGCGAGATAAAGAACCGCATTCAGAGCGGCTACAACCCGCGCGAGATCATCGACCACATCGACGAACCGCGCTTTGCGTCCCAGACCGAGAAGCACGAACTCTCGCACCTCTACGAAGCCAAGATCAAAAACATGGGCAACGCCGGGCGCAACGGCGGCGAGTATTACACCCCACGCCCGCTCATCCGCGCCATCGTCGCCGTCACCGCCCCGAAACTCGGCGAGACCATCTGCGATCCCGCCGTCGGCTCGGCCGGCTTCCTCTGCGAATCCTTCAATTACCTCAAGGCTCAGAACCCCCAGCGCACCACCGCCCAGGACCGAGCCCTGCAAGAGCGCACCTTCCATGGGAAGGAAAAGAAGTCCCTCGCCTACGTCATCGCGATCATGAACATGATCCTGCACGGCATCGAAGCGCCCAACATCATCCACACCAACACGCTCGCCGAGAACCTCGCCGACGTGCAGGAAAAGGACCGCTTTCACATCATCCTCGCCAATCCGCCCTTCGGCGGCAAAGAGCGCAAGGAAGTGCAGCAAAATTTCCCCATCCGCACCGGTGAGACCGCGTTCCTCTTCCTCCAGCACTTCATCAAAGTCCTCAAGGCCGGCGGTCGCGCCGGCATCGCCGAGTTCATCGCGTTGCAAAAGATCAAAGCCGACTCGCCCAAAAGCTGGAGCGTGGACGTGGGGTCCCTGAGCGCAGCCGAAGGGTTTGACCTCTCCGTGAGGAACCCCAACGGCGGCGAGGAAATCGCGTACCGCAGCCCGCAGGAGATCGTGGACGAAATCGCGGCGCTGGACGCCGAGAGCGCGGAAGTGCTGGCCAACATCAAGCGGTCCCTGAGCGTACCTGCGGTGAGCCGGTCGAAACCGTCGAATGGGGCGCTGCTATGAAGATGGGGAATGCAGAGATTCACGCGGAGGCGCGGAGTTCGCGGAGAGAATCGAACTCTCCGACCTCCGCGCCTCCGCGTGAGAAAAGAAAGGGATGGCAGACCAAACCATTCGAGGAATGCATCGAGTCAGTGAAATACACTCGCAAGATTCAGCGGAAAGATTTTCTCGACGATGGGCAGTTTCCAATCGTTTCCCAAGAGGCCGAGTTCACCAATGGCTACTGGGACGACGAGGCAGACGTCTTTAAGGTCACAACCCAACGCCTCGCCCGCATCTACGAGCGGAAGCTCGCCCTGCTTACGGCGTTGAAGAAGTCGCTGCTGCACCGGGCATTTGAGGGATGGCTGTGAGGTGACCTTGCTGACCGGGATGACCGCATTGACGGATTTCGCTGGCGTGGCGAGCTTGACCGGGTTGTTTTCCTTGCCCACAATGCTCGTGTTTTCAATCAGGTCAACAAGGTCAACAAGGTCAACAAGGTCCCCCAACCAACCCCTAAGAGACTATCATGTCTGAGCTCTTCGACAAACATGGCGGTTTCCGCCGCCTCCACTCCTTCACGCTCGCCACGATCGTGCAGCTCGACACGCTGCGCTTCTGCCGCCGGTTTCCGACCTCCGATCCTCGCGAGGCGGCTACGAAGTTCCACGACCCGAAGGGGCGGCAATACGACCAGATGACCCAGGCCGCTCGCAGCGGACGCCAGAACATCATCGAAGGCTCGGAGCGTTCTGCGACCTCGAAGGACACCGAAATGAAGCTCACTGACGTGTCGCGGGCGAGCCTCGGCGAACTGCGCGGCGACTACGAGATCATCATCCTCGACCGCGGGCAACTCCCGTGGTCGGTCCATTCCCCCGAGGCCAAAGCGGTCAACGCCATCTCGCTCGATCCGGCGTCGTTCACCGACGACAGGGTCCACGAGTCGGCGAAGCATGCCCTGGAGCAGCGGAAGAAATACGCACCCTGGCTCGATTCCGACGACGTGATCGTAGTGGCCAACGCCTTGCTCATCATGATCAGCCGCGCCCTGAGCATGCTCAAGAGCCAGAGGGAGGCGCAAGGCAAGGCCTTTGAAGAGACCGGCGGGTTCAGCGAGCGTCTCATGACCCGGCGCATCGAGGCGCGT
>Ga0100398_1002936_pt1 | contig 14045 bp, 10 predicted proteins | sample CryGeymeta201522_FD_81568 | JGI IMG/M metagenome (GOLD analysis project Ga0100398, IMG submission 81568) | Groundwater microbial communities from Crystal Geyser aquifers in Utah, USA - Crystal Geyser metaG 2015-22 | ecosystem: Environmental > Aquatic > Deep subsurface > Groundwater | place: USA... | reverse complement strand
TATACTACTCTACATATGAAATCTTATCCTTTCACAGCAAACACAACGCTATCAAACACCGATCATATCACCGCTAGCTAAAGTTCTGTTCGGGGCTACTAAAGCCATGTATTTCATTTCGTGTACTCTGTTCGTCGTCCTTCCTTATCTTTGGATGGGATGCATCCATGGTTTTGCTCTCAGACAACAGTTATCATCATTGCTGCCACTCAAGTCCCAGCACAGTCCCGCGCTGGAAAAAGTGCTGCTGTTTTCCGCCTCGTCAGATACGGATTTAACCAACGATGAAATTTCCAGGTACTCGAGACATTTGGTCCTCGCAGATGTCGGCATGAAAGGTCAAAAAGCGCTCAAGAATGCATCTGTGCTGTGCGTGGGAGCTGGCGGGCTGGGATCGCCCTGTCTCTTGTACTTGGCAGCTGCTGGCGTTGGATACATTGGCATTGTCGATGCAGATGTCGTCGATCACTCGAATCTACAGCGACAAATTATTCACGGCACATCTACCGTCGGAATCTCAAAATGCAAATCGGCCAAACAGCGCCTCCTAGATGTCAATCCCCTGGTTCAAGTTCGACTGTACGAAGAAGAATTTACCTCCGATACGGCCATGCGAATATTGGGAGATGGATTCTCATCCGACAAGTCCTACGATATAGTTATTGACGGAAGTGACAATTTTCCTACAAAGTATCTGATATCCGATGCTTGCGAGATTTTAAACAAACCGTGGGTGTACTCCGCTATTCTTGCCTTTGAAGGACAGCTGGCTACCTTCAATCTGGATGGTACAGGGCCCACGTACCGTGATTTACTGCCAACTCCTCCTCCACCAGGCGATGTTCCGAGTTGTGCGGAAGGTGGGGTACTAGGCGTTCTGCCCGGAACCATGGGTTGCCTGCAGGCAACGGAGGCCATCAAGTTTATTTTGGGGAAACGAGAAGGCCTTGTGAGTGGAAGAGTATTAGTGTTTGATGCCATGGCCATGAAGTTCAGCGAAATTGGACTTTCGAGAATGCAGGATCGTGAAGTCATCACAGAATTAATTGACTACCAGGGCTTTTGTGCGGGTCCCAAAGTAGGTCCGAAAACAGCAAGTGAGCAAAACGTCCGCAACAACAAGAAAAATAACGAAAACGGGCGCACCATGGACGAAGCAGAAGGAGACTTGGCATCTACTGGCGGTACAGTTGACGCGTTTCAAAGTCTACAACCTCGGGAATGTCTCGACAAACTTGTAAACCAAGGTTGGTCACCATGGGTTTTGGATGTTCGATTGCAAACGGAGAACGACATTGTTGCTTTGCCATTTACGGATCACGTCAAGCCTCATCGAACTGTTCAGGTCACGGATATTCCCAAAGACGGCGATGTTCTCGTCTATTGCAAGGCTGGTGTTAGGGGTAAAAAAGCCTGTAACCGTTTGATTGAGCTGGGTGTTCCCGCAGACCGACTGTATAATTTGGACGGCGGTATTATGAGATGGCGAAACGACATCGATGACACGATGCCTCGGTACTAAATTGAAAGTACCTCGTTGTTTCTTTACATACCAAACTACCTAGCTGTAGTACAGTATGATTGAGCAGGATCTAAACATGCACACGGCACAAATCATCCTATTGGAACTCTTCGTGCTGCCTACTTTTTCATTACTTAGCGATCCATGTTGCATCCTCATCAGCTGTGGACGCCTTTCTTAGGCGCTCTTCAAGAGGACCGCGTAAGCTTTCGTCATCGTCATCATTATCGCTGCCGTCTCAGGATTTCGCAGTCTAGCTATTGAGTCGACAAAAGACAAAAAATAATTGACCATAGTAGGGTCTAGTACTCTTCACTCTTTACGATACATGGACAGTAGGAATAGGGCTAACGTAGTATCAAAAGCAAAAAAATATCCCAATGACAAGAACCATTGCATGTTGATCCTTGCAGCTTCTTCGATTCAGCTTCATTGCTGTACTATGTACTAGAGTAGTCTTATTAATGCAACAAAGTAAGAAAAAATCTGCTAAAAGGTTTGCAGAAATCCCTATCGTAGCCTCTCACCAAAGTCTTGAAGTTATAGACAAACTACTCTGAACTTGCTCGTGCTAGCTTCCACACCAATCAGCCACAGGTCATAGTCATAGCACACAGCATCCACGAAGCAACACCAACAATAACACTATGAAAGAAAACAGTGGACGTCTGAGAAGGCATCGGCTGATGTTTAAGTTAGGGACTGTCCTCCTGATCTTTGTGGTTTCCATGGGCCTCTTAATATGGGCAAATAATCCACGCACACCTCACAGCAGTGACGACTATAATCCGAATGGGAATAAACTCAAAAGTACCTACGAACGCATTCTATCGGCGGAATGGCATCTGATTGATTTGGCCGTGGGCAGTAAAGGGTCTTTACGAAAAGCACCCACGGATTCGTACGATGGTATTGTTGGAACATTTTGCGTTTTGGATTTTTCTATCCACAAGGCAGATCCATCATCAGGTACGACGTGTCTGTCCCAGAAAGTATTTTGTGTGTGATTTTGTGTGGATTGATTTCTTTCAAATGCAGGCATGCATGTAATAATGTACTGCTTAACTGGTTTACCAACGTTTTCCCCTCTTTGTATTTCCAACTCGAACGCTCACATATCACTGTACTCCTACACCCATCAGTTCCCATGTTTCGAGATCTGGTATCGAAATCCCCCCGGTGTAAAAAGACCACGCAAAAAGTCTTTCTCAAAGATATCGCTACTATGGCAAGACAAATGGATCGAGACAATCAGCGACAACCGACTTCTTTACAAGTTCCCAAACCATTGAACATATCGGGCGTTGTCTTTCACGAAAGTCGATGCGGATCGACATTGGTAGCTAATTCATTGATTGGCATGAATCCAACCCAACATCGGGTCTACAGCGAAAGTCCACCACCAGTAACAGCCATGAGAATTTGTGGAGAAGACTACAGTCTGTGCTCCAAACAACAAGCAGCTGCCATCTTACGGGACACCCTCTACATGATGTCACGTACCAATGATCCCAAAGAACAACGAGTTTTTTTCAAAATCCAATCGGTAGGAAGTCGCCATATTGAGGTCTTTCGAGAAGCCTTTCCAGATACACCGTGGATTTTTGTCTACCGAGAACCCGTCCAAGTTATGATGAGTCATTTAAAGTACGGCATCCGACGTGCCAACTGTCTAAGATCGCATCATAATCCACCGCCGGTTACCCAAAATCTTATCAAACGACACGGTCGTGACAATACTGCGCAGCTGAGCCCGCAAGAATTCTGTGCCGCACATTTGGCCACCATTACCGAATCGGCTATGGAGAATTTACGACAGACCAACTATGGTGTCCCAGTCAACTATGCATCGTTGCCAGCCATTTTGTACGAAACTATACTGCCGCATCATATGGGAATCCCAACCACTGCAACCGAAATTCACAACATTCTTCAAGTGTCATCGCAGTATTCAAAGGGACGAGACGACAAAAAAGCAGAATGGCAAGAAGATTCCACGGAAAAGGAAAAAGCAGCCAGTCGAGAAATACGGCAGGCCGCAAAAGAATTTATGACCGAATCCTTTGCTGCACTGGAAGAGTTTGGAGGGGCCAAACTGAAAACTTTACAGGCATAGTAGAATAAAGGGAAGTAGGAATTGTGACGCAGTTATCACTTTAGGAAGGTTCTTTTGCTAAACATGATCACACGCGGGAATTTTTTACTACTCAGATAGCTTGACAGAATATATTATTTTTTCATGCCGAGGAGCTGAAGCCTTGTAGGGCAAGAACAACAGTATTTGTAATAATAATTGCTATGGAGGGTGTGGTACGGTTGTGATTAACTCTGTCGCCCTTTGAGGTGCCAATGGTTGCCCTCAAGTAACGGTTGGTGCCCTGTGGTCTCCATAGGTGTGATCCCTGTAAATTACTCTTAGACAATCTATTTTTTTAGTGTTTCTGTTGTAATAATAATAATATTATTATTGACAGCTACTGTTATAGCTTTAACCTTAAATCAGGTGAGAAAATTGTGCGCTGTTGCGTTAACCTTAAATCAACAGGCAAAAGTCGTAATATTCGCAATGAAAAATCTAAACACAAACTTCCATCTTCTATCGGCCATCACAAAAAATCAGAATCATCAAGGAAACGAATAGAAAGATGAAACGTTTTAATCTAACTTCCGTGCTCGTATGTTCTCTATTGGCAAAAACTGAGGCTTTTCTTCGCCTGTGTACGACGCACATCTCGAGCGCTCCCACTTTCGTCCACAATGTCGAACTTCAATTATCAGCCGGAGCTGCAAGAGATGAAAACCAGCAAGCCGCCATCTTTGCCAAAGAAAAACAGAGCCAACGTACAGATGGTCAAGAATGGCGAAATGCGGTCATTGTTTCTAGTGTTCAAGCTTGTTCTTCAGGTAAATCCACTGTCGCTGAAATCAAAGTAGACGAACTCACAATGCGGGAATACACAACACCTGGTCAATTTATACAGCTGCGCCCTGACGACGATATGATAACAGATCCCATCTTTCTCGCAATTTCCTCGGCGCCAGTTTGTTGTAAAAGTAGTAGTATCGATACTACAGAACCAAGTAGTACTTTCCAGTTTCTGATCAAAATGTCTCCTCGATTGCCATGGCTGCCAGAAACCTTGGTACCAGGCAAAGTTGTCAAGATTTCTCCCGTAATGGGGAAAGGATTTCCTTTGGAAAAGCTTTCGCACGATACATCATGCGAGAAACCTTCAACAGTACTCCTACTGGCAGCTGGATCTGGAATTGCACCTCTGAAAGCGTGCATTGAAAGTGGTCTGCTGTCATGCACATCCTCTAATGACAGCAGCAGCAACAACAACCCAATACCATCGCAAACGATATTGTATTACGGAGAATGGTCTCCAGATGACTTGTGCTTTACAAATCTGTACGACAACTGGAAAGAAAAGCACAACACGATAATAAAACCGGTGTTCTCTCGTACTCCCGATAGTCGAGGTTATATACAGAACGTCTTGTCGCGGCACAAAAATGATGATGATGGTTTGCTTTCTGCTGATACTGACACTGCAAAATCAACTTGGGTTATTTTATGTGGTATGGACGAAATGGTGGAATCTTGCAAGAAAGTCATGCTGGACAAAGGCGTGGAAGAAGATCATATTCTTTTGAATTTCTAGTGGATAGCCAGAGTACAGTACGTGTGTTGCGTTACTGAAAACTACTAGTAGTAGTGCGATACCACAGTGCCAAGAAAGCAATCAATGTGGACAGGACGGGGTTCGTGGAGGCATCCATGTCTTGATACTGTAAGTGAGCAAAGAAAAAAAGGAGCAAAAGCATTGAATACAACGAGAATTCAAAATTATAAGAAGAAACATTGAAAAAGTGCTACCTGATGCACGGATTGCATGCATGTGTATTTTTGCGAGTCGTACGAGTAGTCAATTTACGATAATTGAAATCAATACTACCGTATCTGCTTACAATAGCTCTAGCTAGAGACTACCCGTACATTGCTTGAGGAAAGTTAAACAACTTCTCTAAGATTTTTATTTTTTATTTATTAGTCTACTACTACCAGCCAGGGTACTACTAGCTACCACTCCTGTACTTCTTAGCTATTGCTTCTCTCTACTCTAGCTACTACTCGTAGTAGAGTAGTAGTCTAGCTAGTGGTGATCTGACAAATATTTCATGCCCGTGTAACCACTTGATTGAGTCACTCTCCTTTATCATTGGGAATGATGTCATCATTTCAGTAGAGTGTGGACTGAAAGAGCAGCAGCTTGAATTCTCATGCTCACTTCATGTCGACTCAGCCAATTTCTGATTTTGGTAAATTCTGCACGATCTTTCTTCCGTCCGCAACCCCAATAAACTGTATTATTTATATTCAATCACACAATTCTTGTGGCAATACTACACTAGACTAGTAGCTAGTACCTAATACACTCCAGTTTTAACTTCAGATTATCGTACAACAATTGATATACCATTGATTGAAGTTCCATCACTACACAATGAAGCCTTCATCTATTGCCCTGGCGTTGTTTTTGACCTATGCCTGTGGATCTACCTTTACGGCTGCATTTACTCCCTTCACTCGTGATTTCCACGTGGCCAATTCGAATATTAATGCTGCTACTGCTACTTCGTCGTCTGGTTTGCATTTTTTGACGGTATCATCTCGTGACTCCGCCTCTACGTCACTTTACGCAGGATTTTTGGGCATGGAAAAGGACGATGATGAGGATGAAGATGATGAAGATGATTTTGACGATGAAGATGAGGATGACGATGACGACGACATGGAACTGGCCGGAAGCTACTCCGGTGTCAAGAGTCCATTCACCGGTATGAGTTTGGATCCATGGGATCCAAACCCTATTATCAAACCACGCCCTTCTCGTTACTTTAAGAAAGAGGATAAATTAGCGGCGCAAGCAAAAGCTGATTCCGAATTAGAACAGACCATGTCCCCGGAGGAACGAAAGGAAAATTTGGTCGTCATGCGTCAAATTCGCAAGAACGATCTTCCCGATCTCCGTATGCGTAAAGACCATGCCGGTTGGGTCGAGGCGAACAACGATATGAAGCGACGGTACGCAAGTGATCCATGGTTCGGAATCAACGAACGCTTACGGGATGCCATTCTACTGGGCGAACCTGATGAAAAAATTGAGGAGCTAAAAAAACTGGCCGAAAAGGTGGGAGGACCTCCTCCAGGTCTCGAGATTGGACCCAAGGGATACGCCGTGCACACGGAAATCTACGATATTGGTATTTCTCCGTCTCGTGCAACCGCCGTCATGGAACGGGAGGTTCGAGCGGAGAGGGCCGCTCGAGGACGTGCCATGATGGCCGAACGCAAGAAAAATATCGAAAAAGAACAACGCCAGTACGAAGAGGATATGCGTAATCCAGGTGTCCGCGAAGACCGGGAAGCCAAGGAACGCCGCGAACGTGTCATGCGTCGTCTCATGGACGAAATTGATGAAGACAACAAGAAAAAACGGGAACGTGCCAAAGAAATTCTGGGAAAATTGCCCGAGGCACCCGAATCGAGAACCAAGGCCATGGAGCAAGCTCTAGAAGCCGCCAGAGAAGAAGTCAAGAAAGCCCGACGCAAGCAACTGGGAAGGTCGTCTTCCTTGTCTCCCATCGACACAGACGATTCCGATGAAGAGGCTAGTGGTAAATCTGGTGAAAAATCCAGTGCCGACAAGGCGAGAGAAGCGGCATCTGTCGAGGCATCCGGAGGACGCCCTCGTCTTCCAGGAGACGAAGATGTCACTCAGGGTGATTTGGGAGACTTGAAGGTCGAATCCTCTTCGACCACAACTACTGGTCCTTTAGTGGTGGAAGTCTCCTCTGTCTACAACAAGGACCAGTCGGACCCTCCCATGCGCAAGCACTGCTTCCAGTACACCATTCGGATCACCAATAATTCTCCTACCGATACAATTCAGCTTTTGGGTCGACGTTTTGAAATTCAAACGGTCGGTTCCAGTATGAAGGATGTCGTCCAAGGAGAAGGTGTCACGGGACGCACTCCTGTGTTGAAACCTGGCGAAGTATTTGAGTACACTTCCACGGCCCCTCTCAGTGTACGACCAATTGGTACAACCATCATTGCGGCCCGCATGAAGGGTGAATACCGTTATGTTACACTGGAGAAAGGACAAGAAACAGCCACAGAAGAGCAAATTTCCTCCGGCGGAGAGGCCACCGCTGAATTGGGAATGTTCCATTTCATTTTCCCCGAAGACCAGCGTGTGCAGCCTTTTAAAAGTGCCGAAGTAGACGATGATGACGACGATGAAGAAGAAGAAGAAGAAGAAGAAGACGATGATGAAGTGGATGCTAAGAGCAGCTTCAAGGGAACCTCCACCAGAAGACAAGCTACATCTACTTCATCTGCTTCGCCAGCCTCTACCTTGCCCGGGGATGACGACATTAAAACGGGTGATATTTCCGTCAAGCTCAACGATCAGTCGGAAGCTGTGACTGAAAAAATTCGTGTACAGGTAACGTCTTCCTACCGTCCGGAGCGATCGGATGCCTCCATGGACAAGCACTGCTTTGCCTACAATATTCGCATCACAAACGAATCGGACAAGTCGATTCAATTGGTATCTCGTCGTTTTGAAATTCAAACCATCGGGTCCAGCAACAAGGATGTCGTACAAGGACCCGGTGTGACAGGCCGTCAACCCGTTTTAAAATCGGGAGAATCGTTTGAATACACCAGTACAGCTCCGTTGAGCGTCAAGCCAAAATTGGACAAAACTCCCGTGGTTGCTCGTATGCAAGGTGAATACAACTTTGTTGTTTTGGGTTCCGATGGATCGACGCCTTTGAGTTCCACCCCTCTTCAGGCCAAGTTGGGAATGTTCCACTTTATTCTTCCTGCACTGGTGTAGATGGGAATGGTGATTTGATTTTGCTGAATCAACAACAACTCTTTTAATTTATTTTCCTTCCATGCAACGAAGAAAAAAGCAACGAACGATGAAAACCTTCGCACTCACTTTAGCTATAGAACCGAAGACGTAGGCATAAAGGATCATTAGTGGCTTTGATGCGTTTTATCTATTATTTCTCTTGCTTGGTATTAACCTAAAATGCTAGCTAGCTAGTAGTAGTGATCAATACTTGCAATCTGTGGTTGTCTACGAACTATTCTGGGAGCATTTTTTTTTAGGCCTGTTCAGTAAAGTAGTGATTCTCCTTATTAAAATAATACTATATTTCAAGCTGTTTTTTTACGGTTCTGTGACGAGATTTTCGACACGGATGCATGACAGACCAATGTATGGGGCATTGGGGGCGTTGGCGAAGCATTGGACTTTTTGCGCTGGGCGGGCAAGAGAAAAAACATAAACACAGCGGAATGCAGTAGGCTGTACTACGAGTAGTAGTAGTCTAGTAGTAGCTAGTACCAGGTACTGTACATAATAATATTATGGTACAGGTCACTCACTAACTGGTAGTCTACTTTTTTGTTGCTTTTGCAAAGTTGTTATCATCCTACATATCTTGCCTTCCTTTGGCAAGTAATAGAGTCCAATCCCTTCGAGTCAAGACAGAAAAGAAGCAACCAGAAGCTAAGCGCATTCAGTAGTCGGTTCACTTCACCAGTGAGAAAAGAGATCAAGAGAAAAAGTTTTTTTGTTTGTTTGAATACAAAACACGCTGCAGTGGTCATCTTCATCAATCATCATCATCATCATGGCAGCATCATCTAAGCCTATTCCGACGTCTACCGATGCCCATAACATAACTTCCACTACGGAAGCGACAACATCCTCTCGAAGCAGCTGGAAATCTCGCTTAATGGGAGGCGGCAGCAGCAGCAACAACGCTACTACAACATCATCACGTCCCCGACGAAGCGCGTCTCCTGGTCTGCGTCGTTTTTCGCACGCTTCCAACTGTACGTCTAGAAGCAACAGTAATGTAGGAGACGAAAAGAAGGACGATCACGGCGACGATGCTGTTCTTGTTGCATCAATTGAAGTCACAGCAGAAGCAGCAGCCGACATCAAAGCAGCAACAATGAATCCCGAAAGGACGTCACGCTCTTTGTCGGCCAGCCGGGAACAACGATCCCAAAAAAAGGGAATGCGTGGACGGTTGCGACAACTACTGCCCAAATCAAACAATAGCAACAAAGACACAAACAATCGTTCTCGTAGTCGTGGTAGCAAACAACGGTCGGCTTCTCCTTCTGTACGAGAACATGGCGAAAAGAAAAAGATGACAGGATTGAGACGATTGAGTTTATCCAACAAATTGCCACCCACGCAGCAACCACCACCAGCAGCAGCACTACCAGTAGCGCCAGTAGCAGGAACTGCAACAATTCCACCATTACAATTACAAAATGAATCGCCTGCAGCATCCAAGAAGATTTCTCCTAAAAGTACGAAGAGTAAAGGACGAAAGGTAAATTGCATTCTGTGAAAAAAAAATGGCTCTCATTCTTGTGTTTTTGTTTTTTGGTTTTGGTACTGACTTTCATCTTCCCCCTTTCCTGTGTCCATGTTCCAATTGTATTTTCTGTTTGTTTCATTATACTGTGTAATCATACTAGTTATTATCGCCCAAAAAAGATTCTGCCTTTTCATGGCAAACTCGTGGTGATGATGACGAAGGGCACGACGACGATGGTGATGATGCAGCAGAATTAAGCGAGAAAGAACGCGAAGAATTAACACAGAAGCAGTTCATCAAGGAGCGAGATGGATTTTGTCGTCGCGTCGACACCTACGATGGTCAAGTCATTGGTGTAGATGGTGCTCCAACGTACGAGTTGGGGAATTATTTGGGTGGTGGTGTAGCCGGAGTCGTCTACGAAGGTCATCGATTGCAACCCATTGAAAAGTATCCCGTACGATCGGGCTTTTATGATGGAATGTTCGGAAGTCAAATGCAGAGTCTCATCGGTGACGATCGGACCGTGGCGATTGTGCGACCAGATGATGATCAGGACAAGGCGGATCCCGCGGGTCCTTTTTCCTTTTTTTGTGCACCTTCATCGATCGATATTATTGAAAAACCGGAACGAAGCATGTCGTCCAAAGGTAGAAGTATCAAGACCGAACGAACTGATTTGACTGGTCATTCAACCACTGGAACAGCTTCCATGGCTTTGAGGAGTGATGAAGAAACGGCCATTGAGGCTCTAAGTCCTTCCGATCAAGAAAGCATTATCATCGACTCAATTGATGCGCCATCACGTTCTAGGCATTATGCCCGAGCTATCGCTAGAGGTAGTGCCTTGATGGAAGAAACTGTGGCTATCAAGATCTTGAATCCGGTTGGTTTTCGTATTATGAGTCCAGAACTGAGCAGGGCCGCAGTCGTGGTACGAAAAGGAGAGGAATTAGAAGACGCCGTGAAAAAGGGACGTCGTCCAATGGAAGAACGACATGTGTGGTGGCTGGTCAACCCCAACAGTCGAAACCTACGAACACTTCAACGGTACAAAGGCGACCGCAACTCGGACACCAGAGGACCTCGGGTGGACCGAGGCTCGGCGGACAAGGGATTGCGCATCAGCCTAGTCGCTGCCATGATGGATCCCAAACTTAATGAACTACGAGAACTGCCTCTGACGAGATGTATTGAAATCTGGGGGCACATTCCTTTCAGTGCTACTGAGCATGGTATGTTCATTTTGCGTTTAATTCTCTTACTTGTTTGTCTCCGCTGTCGACGTCAAGCTCTCATCACTGCTCTTTTAATGCTCAATCTTGCTTTTTGTTATTCTTCTTTAGAATTTCGAGACATGATGGAAGCTATCGATCGAGTCAATGCAGGTCTCCCAGCACCACACCCTGATTTTTTTGCTAATATGCAACGAACATTTCAGCGTTCAACAACAGATGGTTCCAGTGACACAAATTCGCTTTCCATTGAATCCAAGCAAGGAATTCCATTGACTGCTCAGCGAACGTAAGTTTTTTCCGTGTCCCGGGTCTTTACGTCTTTTTAGTTGCTCCTTTCTTGCCTGGAGTCCTCTTACACCGTCAAACTCTACGATTTTTTCCGCGCAGTGGATTGTACAGAGCTGTCGCAACGAATCGAAGGACTGTCTACTGTGAGTCATTGAATGCACACATTGCCTTGCCAGTCGTGCCATCCAAATACATTCGTTGGCTGCGACAACGTCGTGCTGCTACCAAAGAGATTCGAAATATGATGTTAATTGGTCGTCACAGAAATGTTGTGCACTTGTTCGAGGTACTAGAGCACATTCAAGAGACCAAGTCGACGATGTTTCTCATCCTCGAGCTGGTCAAAGGTGGCGAGCTTTTTGATTTGATTAGTAGCAATGCTGCCCGCGTCGTTCACAGCGAAAAGATCCCAGCGGGCTTTGACGAAAACGAAACAATCATGCGCAAATTCTTCCGCGAGCTTGCCAGTGGTGTCAGTTATTGTCACTCCAATGGCATTGCACACCGTGACTTGAAGCCAGAAAATCTCCTGGTGCACAATGGGCCCCAGGGTGCATGCACACTGAAGATTGCAGATTTTGGTTTGTCAGCAGCCTTTGGACCCCAGCTTCAACGCGAGAACGACCAAGCGACTGTGGCTGACTCGCTTCCACCGCCGGGCATGACTGGGCCAGGAATGGCAGGGCTTTCTCTTTATCAAGAAGGCGAGCAAATCGCACACCGTAACAGTTTTACTCAAGGGAATACATACTCAACTGGCGATGATCTCCCGCCGAGTGGTCCCATGGAGCGGCTGTTCTCATCAGGGGCTGGTGCCATATCGTTCTTTACATGTGGAGCGGTAGATGATGTCCTTTGCAGCGGCGGAAACGACATTCCTTCCTACGAAGATCGGCCTGCAACCCCTCTGAAGAGGATGACTTCAGTTGTAGGTTCACCACACTATGTAGCCCCGGAAATTATTTCGCAAACGGATATTTCTAGCTCGAGCAAACGGCAGCAACCAGGGCCTGGAGAAGTTGCCCCTCCGGTGGGATATGACGGCACCAAAGCAGATGTTTGGAGTGCGGGCGTGATTCTCTATGCCATGTTGTTTCGCTCTCTTCCCTTTGGGGAAGATTTATTACGGTGTCCGCGCTATCAGTCGTACAGAAAATGGTATGACGAGGCACGTAAACAAGGAGGAAGGCGTTCGAGTGCAGCCGCAGCGTTGCATCCGAATATTACCGAGTCTGATGAGAGGCATTTATTGGGACCACCCTGGTTCTTTCCGTCCAATTCCTCGATTGAATCACGTGATTTGATTGTTGCCATGTTGAACCCTGACCCCGAAAGCCGGCCCAGTATTCAGTTGGTGATGCAGCACCCGTGGCTTTTGAAGGAACCATAGGTTTTGAAAATTACTACTTTTACTGCATCGATCGGATATACTTAGCGCTCTGCAGCACTGAATGACATAATAACTACCGGTCTACTGTAAGCATACATTCTATCCTAGTTTTTTTTTTGTAGTGCATGGCTTCCGGCAAGCTTTTTTGAAATAAATGTAATGTCATTCATTCAATAGAACTTTGACCTCCTTTGTATTATTTGTGCACACATACTGTAGTTGAACTAGGTTTACAAGGAACTTAATGGGGACACCCTTCAGCTGCGAGTAGTAACGATAATTCGCTCCGTTTATGCTTCGCTGGATACGAAATCAACTAGATCTACTGAGTAGCTAAGTCTCGCTCTTGTTGATTTGGTTTGTATTCTAGAGCAAAACCAAGCAAAATGCTTGACTATTTCGCGCCTAGAAAAACAGTCTTTTCTTTTCTTGCCTGTTATAAAAATAGATAGATAGATACCTACTATAACACAGAGAAACGTAATATGATGTTGGCAATTTGTTTTAAACCTTAAAACATTGGGTTTCCGTCCAGCAGTGGCACAGAACCCGGTACGTTGGCAGCGGCAATAAACGACATGATACTGATCATAGCCAAACGACCGTTGTTGATTTCTCTCTTTTGTTTTCGCTCCAGTTGAGCCGGATCGACGCCAGAAAAGTCAATGGGTGGGAAAATAACAGTTGGTGTTGGTCCACCCTTGGTGTAGTGCGTTCCTTGAGCCTCGCTAATAAACTCGGCCAAAGCAATCGTTCCGATGATTTGCATTTGTCCTGAAAAGTAAAAGACAGGATAGAAACAACAACAATAATAATAATAATAATAATAATACGTAACAAAGATGAGATTTTCAGGATGATTCGTTCAGGCAGCAACGTTTCTGACTCTCACATGTCGTCTTCAATTTTGTGTAGGTTTTTGTCAGCCTGCTCAAGACTCAAGAGTCGACCAAATAAATAATGTCACCACCACAATACCACCATAAAAAGCTCATCATTCTAAATTTACAGAACTTTTTCCAGTACGGTCGTGTAGAGTATTACTTACCAAGAGAGGGTACAGCGCACCAGGCATCCAAGGGTTTCATGGTCGAAAGAGATTCGAACGAAACTTCACTGGATAGCATACCAGGGAAATGGTATCCAGCAGCTTGGACGATATATCCAGTAACGGCAAGCATCG
>Ga0100398_1002935_pt1 | contig 14046 bp, 11 predicted proteins | sample CryGeymeta201522_FD_81568 | JGI IMG/M metagenome (GOLD analysis project Ga0100398, IMG submission 81568) | Groundwater microbial communities from Crystal Geyser aquifers in Utah, USA - Crystal Geyser metaG 2015-22 | ecosystem: Environmental > Aquatic > Deep subsurface > Groundwater | place: USA... | reverse complement strand
GAGCCCGTTTTCAAGCGACATGAACCCCACGACCTGCGTCACGGCATTGCGCCGCGTCACCATCATCAGCATGCCGAGAAGGATCACCGACAGCGCGAAGGCCAGATCCTCGCGCGCGATCGCGCTTTCGGCGGTCGCGGTCAGTTGCAGCATCAGAAGGATCGACAGCGCCACCAGCCCCATGCCGGCCAGCATCGTCGGCACCACGCCCGCGACGGTCTCCACCTCGCGGTGGATGCCCAGACGCTGGACAATCCGGTGCAGCGCCCAGGGCACAATCATGCCTTTGAACACCAGCGCCAGCGCGGCCGAGGCGTACAGGTGGTGCGCGCCCTGCACATAAGCCTGCCAGGCCACCGCCAGCGACAGCAGGATCGCCTGCAGCGCAAACGTGTTCAAAAGCGAATAAAGCCGGTCCTGGTAGATCATCATGAAACTGACCAGAACCAGACTTCCGGCCAGAAGATGCGCAATATCGAAGGCGTAACCCTGCATTCCTACAAGCTCCTTGAAACGAAGAGCAGCAGGGTCCCGAGCAGACCCAGCATCAGCGCCACGCCGAGGAAATCCGGCACCCGGAACACCCGCATCTTGGCAAACGAGGTCTCGAACAGGGCAAGCAGCGTGCCGCTCACCGCGAGCTTGACGAGGAAGAACGCGCCGCCCGCGACAAGGCCGCCCAACCCCGCGCTGGCCGGGGCCAGGCCCCAGGGCACGAAAATGCAGCCGATCAGTGCCATGTAGAGCAGAAGCTTCAAGGCCGCCGCCAGTTCGATCATCGCCAGATGGCGGCCGGAATATTCCAGCACCATCGCCTCGTGCACCATCGTCAGTTCGAGGTGCGTCGCGGGGTTGTCGACCGGGATGCGCGCGTTCTCGGCAATGGCGACGATGACCAGCGCGATCAGCGCCATGCCCATCGAGACCCGGATGCCGACCTCGCCGGAGGCGGTGAAGGCGACGACGTTGGACAACTGCGTCGATCCCGCCACCAGCGCGACGGTAAAGACCATCAGAAGCATCGCGGGTTCTGCCAGCGCCCCGATCATCATCTCGCGCGAGGATCCGATGCCGCCGAAGCTGGTGCCGACATCCATGCCGGCCAGCGCCAGGAAGAACCGTGCACTGGCAAGAAGTGCCACGATGGCGATCAGGTCTGCGGTCCAGCTGAAGTGAAGTCCGATGGCGAAGGTTGGCACCAGCGCGGCGGCGGCCCAGGTCGCGGCGAAGATCATGTAGGGCGAGACCCGGAACAGCCACGACGCATTCTCGGCCAGCACCACCTCCTTGCGCAGCAGCCGCGCCAGATCGCGGTAGGGCTGCAGGATCGACGCGCCGCGCCGCCGGGTCAGCCGCGCCTTGATCTTGCGCACCAGCCCGGTGAGACCGGGGGCCAGCGCCAGCACGATCAGCATCTGCACGCCCTGAAGGACAAGATTTGCGATCAGTTCCATATCGCCAGCCCCGTCAAGAGAAGGATCAAGGAGCCGAAGACCAGGCTGAGATAGCGCCGGATGGTCAGGAACTGCAGCGCATTCATGCGCGTGGTGGCACTGCCGACGACGGCGATCAGCGGCCGGTAGATGCGGCTCCAGGCCAGGTCCTCGATCTGCACCTTGTGGCGGGCGGGCGCGGCATCGCCCGGCGGCGGCATGGTCACCGTCTCGCGCGCCACCAGGACCAGCGCCATCACCCGGCGGATCGGCTGGGCAAAGCTGCCGCCGCCATATTGCGTGACCGGATCGGCATTCGGAAAGCCACAGTCCCAAGCCGGCGCGCGCCTGAGCCGCCGCGAGGCGAGGCGATGCACCAGCCAGGCGCTCGCCCCGCCCGAGATCGCGATGAACACCATGACGAGAAGGCCGCTGTAGCTGCTGCGGACCTCGGCCACGGGGATCAGCGTCATCCAGGCATTCCCGGCCTGAAGCGGCATCCGCGCGCCGACCGCAAGGTCCACTGCCGGCGCCACAAGGTCGATCAGAACGCCCGGCACGATCCCGGCGAGGACGCAGAGAAGTGCAAGCCCGCCCATCGCCGCCAACGACCAGCGGTCGGTTTCGACCGCGTCCCGCGCCACGTCGCTGCGCGGACGGCCGAGAAAGATCACGCCATAGAAGCGCACGAAACAGGCCGCCGCCAGCGCCGCCGCCAGCGCCAGCAGCCCGCCCATGGCGGGCACGAGAAACTGCAATCCCGGCTGCGGCAGGTTGGGGCTTTGCAGCACCGCCTGAAACAGCAGCCATTCCGAGACGAAGCCGTTGAGCGGCGGCAGCGCCGAGATCGCGGTGACGCCGACAAGCGCCAGCACCGCCGTCTTGGGCATCCGGTGGATGAGCCCGCCAAGCGCGTCGAGATCGCGCCGCCCGGTGGCATTCAGAACCGCGCCCGCAACCATGAAGAGCAGGCTCTTGAACAACATGTGGTTCATCGCGTGAACCAGCCCCGCAGTCAGCGCCAGCGCCGCCAGTGCCGCCATGTCGCTCGCGCGGAACGCCAGCGCCAGACCGAGGGCGGCAAAGATGACACCGATGTTCTCGATCGTCGAATAGGCCAGCACCCGCTTGGCGTCGCCGTCCACATTGGCAAAGAGAATGCCCATAACCGCTGTCACCGCGCCGATCACGATCACCGGAACGCTCATCCACCAGGCGACCGGACCCAGCAGATCAAAGGTAACGCGCACAAATCCGTACAGGGCCACCTTGGTCATGACGCCGCTCATGAGCGCAGAGACATGGCTCGGCGCGGCCGGATGCGCCACCGGCAGCCAGACATGCAGCGGCACGAGTCCCGCCTTCGATCCCGCGCCCACCATCATCAGCACCAGCACCAGCGCCGCCAGCCCCGGCCCGCGCCCAAGCTCGCGGATCGCCGTGAAATCATAGCCCCCCTCGGGCCCCGCCATCAGACCGAAGGCCAGAAGCAGCACCATGGTGCCGAATCCCGCCATCACCAGATAGAGAAAGCCGGCGCTGCGGGCCTCGTCCTCGCGGTGATGGGTCAGCACCAGCGCCCAGGACAGCAGCGACATCACCTCCCACGACAGGAGGAATGTGAAGGCGTCATCGGCCAGCAACACCAGCGTCATCGCGCCAAGGAAGCCGGGATAGAAGGGAAGCACCCGGTGCGGTTCGTGCTCGTGCCGCCCGTAGCCGATCGCATAGACGCTCGCCGCCGCCGCACCGGTGCCAAGCAGCATCAGGAACAGCGCCGACAGCGCGTCAAGGCGAAGATGCGTGCCCAGCCATGGCAGGCCGACCGGGACGCGCAGCCCGGACGCAGCCGCCTCTGTCAGCAGCGTCCAGGCGCCGACTGCCGCCAGCGCAGCGCACAGGGCCGCGCTGGCCCCGTAAACCACGCCCGAAGCAGGTGCGAAGCCGCGCATCGCTGTGGCGGCAAGCGACAGCGCGAGAAGACACAGTGCGATGCCGAGAGCTGCTATGATCATTGTGCGCCTTGATCGGCCGGTGCTACTGGGTCTTCGGCGCGCGCAGGGGCGCGCTGCCGAAGCCGCACGCCTCGGCCTTCGCCAATGCTGGTCGCACCATCCGCGATCAGTTCCAACCCGCCCGCCTCGATCGCGGCAACCACGCGCGTCAGGCTGTCAACCATGCCGCCGACAAAGCTGTTGCTGGCTTCCATCCGTTGAATGGTGGGCACCGAAAGCCCGGACATCCGGGCCAGGGACTTCTGATCGATCCCAAGCAGCGCACGCGCCGCCCGGATTTGAGGGCCAGTGATCATATGAAGCGCCTCCACCGGTCAATGTTGATACCAGAGATATCAAGGATGATGGATCTGACAGCGCTGCGCAACGTTTTTCAGTGGCTCGACTGGCCATTTTGCGCGCCCCTTGATGCGGCACGAAAGGCTTGGCCCGCGCGCAACATCGTCGGTCTGGCCGCGAAGGATCGACGGCAGGCCCGTCCCCGCCGCCACTATGGCCGCGAGCCGATCCATTCCAACGCCCTGATAATAGAGCAAAATTCGGCGCAGTCGCGCTTGCGGCGGTGTTTCGGTCCGCTTGATCGGCCCGACATCTTGCACCGCGTTTCGGTGCAAGACCGGCGATTTCCCCGCCATGGGCATCGCGAAACGAGGCCGTCTCCATGATCACCGCCGCCGTGTGCCGCGCCGGTATCGCGGGATCGAGCCGCGCGAAACGGTCCGGATCAGCCTGCACACCGACTCGGAAACGGTGTGAGCTGAGCCCCGCATCTTCCCCCCGGCCGAGGCAGGATGCGCTGCAATCGAGGAGGCGGACAATGCCGAGACAAGGATAGCGATCCTGTACAGGTGCCAGCGCACCGGCGTCGAATGGCACGACATCGCGCCTGGCAGCGCGGCGACAAGCACCACCGCCCACAGTCCGTCCGGCCTCGGGAACACGACCCCTGCCGCGTTCATGGCACGCAGGGGGCTGGAAATGCGCGCCGCGCAGCCCCAGAGAACAACCCGCGGGCTTTGCGATTGGCCGAAGGACGGTCGGGTCTCTGGTCAGTGGCTCGCGGGTCGGCATGACCATGTTGCACACCACGCCCCCGGATCTCTACGCTCACAGGAAAACGTCTTGCCGCACATCCAATCGCAAAGGGACCTCTCGATGCTGAAGACCTTGTCTGCCGTCCTGCTTGTGTGCATCCCATGCGCAGCCGCCGCACAGGAGATCGCGCCATTTGTCGGTGCGCATGGCGCCACGACCCCCGGTTCGTATGTCAGTGCGGCGGCAGATGCACCCGGGCAACTCGATCTCTGGCCGGATCAGAGCTTCCACCTCTCCTCCGGGGCGACATCCCATGCCGGGCGGTGGCATGCCGATCCGGCGCGCGGCGGGCTTGTCCTTGATCTGGGTGGCGAAAGCTTGGTGTTCGAGGTCCGGAATTCGCAGAGGCTGCGGCCAGGTGGCGCGTCCGATGACGGATCGCAGGATTTGGTCCTTTCTGAAACCTTTTTTCCCGGTCCGATCAGACTGCCCGTTTCGGGCATGCTGACATATTTCGCAGATGCGGCAACGATCGTTCATTGCGCCACTGGCCGCACGTATCCGATCGCGCAGGAGGGAGATTATCCCGAGCTTGAACAGGCATATCTGGAAAACCGCCCCGGACCGACCGAACCCGTCTTCGTGACCATGGACGCGATGATCGCGGTGCGCGAACAGATGGACGGGCCCGACAGGCTGACGATGGTCGCCGAAGCCTTCGGAAGTGCTTTCCCGGGCGAGGATTGCAGTCTCGGCAATCGGACGCTGGACCTGCACCATGCGGTTTGGACCATCACCGCCCTGGGCGGGATCGACCTTGAACCGACAGACAATCTTCGGGAACCCTTCATGCTGTGCGACACGAACGCGCAAACCGTTGTCGCGTCGGTCGGTTGCAACACGATGCGCGGCGGGTTCTCGACATCCGGTTCGGACCTTTCGTTCTCCCAGGGCATGGCGAGCACGATGATGGCGTGCCCCGATCCCCTTTCCACCTGGGAACTCCGCTTGGGGGAGGTTCTTGCCAACGTCACGGGCTTCGAGATCGGTGGTCGGAGCATGAGGTTGCTCGATGCCGATGGCGCGCGCCTTGCCGAGCTTCGAGCCGTCTATCTGCCCTGACGCAGCACCCGCCCATCGGCCAGTCCACGTCGCACGGCGGTCCTGCGTCGGTCCTGCAATCGTCGCGTGCCCATGGCGCGTCGCCCCGGATGCTCCGGGTCCACTCAGGCGAGCGGCCGCCAGACCGCGACAGGTCCAAAGGCCCCAGCCCCAAGAAACGGCCGGACGGCGGGCCGACGATCATTGGGCAACCCTGGAAAGCAGGCCTCGGCACCGTGGACCTGTCACGATACCGGTATCGAAAAGTCCTGCAATCTCGCCGTCCGTGAGGCCGACCACATCGGCCAGAACCTCTTCTGTATCCGCCCCGAGATCGGGCGCAGGGGCGGGTGCGTCCCGGGGCACACCCGAGAAATGGAACGGTGAGGACGGCGTCGGGTAACGTCCGATACCGGGTTGATCTACCATGTGGATCAGCGGGTTCTCGGGCGAAAGGTCGGGATCTTCCGTCACCGCCTGCGCGAAGCTGCGAAATTGCGACCAGGTCACGCCATTTCGGTCGAAACTGTCGGCAAAATCCGCGACGCCGTGGCGCGCGAAGAACGGCTCCAGGATGTCGGTTATTGCGGCACGATGTTCGAAGCGCGCACCTTCTTGCGCGAAACACACACCCAGCCGGTTTTCCAGCGCGTCCATCGCTTCTTGTGTCGCTGTCGCCTTGAGCAGCCCGCGCCATTGTCTCTCGGTCAGGCCGATGACCATCACACGCCTGCCATCCGCGCAGAGAAAGTCCTGCCCATACCCGCCATACAGGGCATTGCCATATTTGGGCCGGTCCGTGCCATTGATCGCCACCTCGCCCAGTATTCCCAGATTGCCCAACATCGCCGCAGCCACATCCTTGAGCGAGAACAGCACTTCCTGCCCCTGCCCCGTGCGCAGCCGGTGGCGTTCGGCGGCCAGAAGCGCGGTCACCGCCATGTTGCCGGCAATGCAATCCCATGCGGGCAGCACATGGGCGACAGGGTCCGTCGCGCCCTCGGGCCCGGTGGCATTGGGAAAGCCCAGTGCGGGATTGACCGAGTAGTCCACGGCCGGGCGACCATGCCGATCGCCCAGAAGGGCCACCATGATCAGGTCCGCCCGATGGCGCGACAGCGTTTCGTGATCCATCCAGCCCTGCACGCGCAGATTGGTCAGGAACAACCCCGCATCCTTGCCCGGCGCGGTGATGATGCGGGTGATCAGGTCGCGCCCCCGCGGGGATTTCATGTCGACGGCAATGGATTTCTTGCCCTTGTTCAACCCGGCCCAGAACAAGCTTCGGCCACCGCGCGTCACGGGCCAGCGCTGCGCGTCCAGCCCGCCTTCGATCCGGTCAAAGCGAATGACGTCCGCGCCCATCTGCGCCAAGGTCATGCCCGCCAGCGGAATCGCGACAAAGGCCGAGCCCTCGATCACGCGCATGCCGTTCAAGATGCCCATGGCGTCACGCCTCCCATTCAAAGCGGGCCTGCAACCCCTGATGGCCTTCCGGGGCCACGGTGCACAGCTTCAGCGCCGTGTCGCCATCGGCTTCGGCCTGCAGATGCAGATGGCCGTCGAACATCGGATGCACGCCGCGGAAGCTGAAGCGCGAAGGCGCGGCCCCGGTATGGCGCATCGCGGCGTCCATCAGCAGCGTGGCCTGCATCGGGCCATGCACCACCAGTCCGGGGTAGCGTTCGGCCCCTGTCGCGTAGTCCCGGTCGTAGTGGATGCGATGCGCGTTGTAGGTCGCCGCCGAGTAGCGAAACAGACGCACCGGGCCGATATCGACCCGTTCCGAGAAGATCGGCGCGTCGGGGGCGGGAATGGCACGCGGCGCACGGAAGCTGTCGGGGATCGGCAGGTAGACGATATCCTGTTCCTCGCGGATCTGCGCGCTGCCTTCGCCGCGCAAAACATGGCCCACGCGCACGAACGCCATGTCGCCGGTATGGCCGGTCTTGAACGCGACGCTGAGGATTTCCGAACGTTTTGTGATCGTCTCGCCAATCGCGAAGCGGCCTTTGAACGCCAGCGATCCTCCCGCCCACATCCGCCGGTTGAACGGCATGGGCGGCAGGAACCCGCCAAGCTTTGGGTGGCCATCGGACGCGATTTCGGCGATCGGAACGAATTCGGGAAAGGCGACCCAGTGCCAGAGCACCGGCAAGGGCGCACCGGCATGGATGGGCGGTTCGGGGGCGGCTGGATGCCCCAGTGCGCCCATCACCATACCCGCAAGTTCCGGGCCGACGGCCCCCCTATGCACTTCTACCCGCCCGACCCACGCTTGCGCCTGTTCGGGGGTGGCGGCTTCGCGCTCGGTGGACGCTTGGGTTCCGCTCATGCAGGCTGCCCCACGCGCAGCACGCGCGCAATCGTTTCGCCCATTGCCGACGGGGTTGGGGCGACCGTGATGCCTGCCGCAGACAGGATCTCGACCTTTTCCTGCGCCGACTCGCCGAACGCCGAGATGATCGCCCCCGCATGGCCCATCTTGCGCCCCTTTGGCGCAGACAGCCCGGCGATATAGGCGACGACGGGTTTCGACATGTGATCGCGGGCATAGGCGGCTGCCTCGGCTTCCTGCGGACCGCCGATTTCACCGATCATCACGACGGCGTCGGTCTCGGGGTCATTCTCGAACAATTCCAGTATGTCCCGGAAGCTTGAGCCATTGATCGGATCGCCCCCGATCCCCACGGAGGTGGACACGCCGATGCCCAGCGCCTTCATCTGGCTGGCGGCCTCATATCCCAGCGTGCCCGACCTCCCGACGATGCCCACGCGCCCGGGAAGGTAGATGTGCGGCGGCATGATGCCCATGAACCCCTTCCCCGGAGAGATGATCCCAGCACAGTTGGGCCCGATGAAGCGCATCTTGCGCGCCGCCGGAAAGCGCCGCAGGAAACGTTTGACCTTCATCATGTCCTGCGACGGGATCCCGTCGGTCACGCAGACCGCGAAGCGCAATCCCGCCTCGGCGGCTTCCATGATCGCATCCGCGGCCCCGGGGGGCGGAACGAACACAAGACTTGCTTGCGCGCCCACCGCCTCGACCGCTTCGGCCACGGTGTTGAAGATCGGACGGTCGAGCACGGTTTCCCCGCCCCGACCGGGGGTCACGCCGCCGACGACTTGGGTTCCGTAGCGGATCATGTCCTCGGCATGGAACCTGCCGATCCGTCCCGACATTCCTTGCACGATGATGCGGGTGTCTTCGTGGATGAGGATGGACATCGAGCGGCTCCTTCAGGCAGCGATCGTGGGTCGGGCCTTGACGGCGGTGTTCGCCGCAGCGGCCAGGGTATCGGCAGACATCAGCGGCAAGCGCGACCCGTCGATGATCCGGCGGCCTTCGTCGACATTCGTGCCCGCCAGACGCACCACGACCGGCAGCGACAGGTTCAATTCACGATACGCCTGCACCACGCCGGCGGCCACCCAATCGCAACGGTTGATGCCGGCGAAGATGTTGACGAGGATGACGGATACGTTCGGGTCCGTCAGCACGGTCCGGAACGCGGCGACGACCCGGTCCGGGCTTGCCCCGCCGCCGATATCGAGGAAATTGGCAGGGTGGCCCCCGGCCAGCTGGATCATGTCCATCGTGGCCATCGCGAGCCCTGCGCCATTGATGATGCAGCCGATATCGCCCTCAAGCCCGACATAGTTCAGCCCGTGTTCGGCAGCGGCATCCTCGCGCGGGTCTTCCTGCCCGGCGTCTCGCAGCGCTGCGACCTCGGGACGGCGGAACAACGCGTTCGTGTCGAAACTCATCTTCGCATCCAGCGCGATCAGATCGCCCGACCCCGTGATCACCAGCGGGTTGATTTCGACCATCGTCGCATCCAGATCGCGGAACGCGCGGTAGCAGGCGCGCAGGACGGTCGCGAATTGCCCGACCCGGTCATCGGCAAGGCCCAGCTTGAAGCCCAGTTGCCGCGACTGGAAGGGCAGCAGCCCCATGGCCGGGTCGATCACCATGCGCAGCAGCGCGTCGGGCTTTTCCTCGGCCAGATCCTCGATCTCCATGCCCCCTTCGCGGGAGGCAACGATCATGATGCGTTCCGACTTTCGATCCAGAACGAGGCCCAGATAGATTTCCCTGGCGATCTCCGTGGCCTGTTCGACGAGGAGCCGATGCACTGGCTTGCCGGACGCGTCGGTCTGCTTGGTCACAAGGTTGCGACCCAGAAGCGACAGGGCGAAGGCACTGACCTCGGCCTCGGAGCGACACAACTTAACCCCGCCCGCCGCGCCGCGACCGCCCGCATGAACCTGCGCCTTGACGATCACGGGATAGCCCAGTTTCCGCGCTTCGTGCATCGCCTGTTCGGGGGTGAAGGCGATGCCGCCCGCGGGGACCGGCATGCCAAAGCGCTTCAGCACTTCCTTGGCCTGATGTTCGTGAATATCCATCCCTATGGCTCCTTATTCTGCGCCATCTGCGGGCGCGCGCCGCGCGGAAATCGCATCGGCCAGCGACAGCACGTTCATCGCCATCTTCTCGGAGGCCGCGTCGATCATCTTGCCGTCCAGCGCAGCCGCGCCCTTGCCTTCGGCTTCGGCCTTGCGCAATTCCTCGATGATGCGGCGGGCCCGGGTGACTTCGGCCTCGGGCGGGCTGAAGACCGTGTTCGCCATCTCGATCTGGCTGGGATGGATGGCCCATTTCCCCTCGAACCCCAACGCAGCCGCGCGTTCGGCGGCGGCGATATAGCCATCGGGATCGGCGAAATCCCCGAACGGGCCATCCAGCGCCCGCAGCCCGTAGGCGCGACAGGCAATGATCATCCGCGACAGGGAGGCATGCCACTGATCGCCCGGATAGGCCGGGTTCAGCCCGCCGATATTGACCGTCCGCGCGCGCATGCTGGCCGCGTAATCGGCAACACCGAAATGCAACGCCTCCAATCGCGAGTCCGACGTTGCGGCATGGCGCGCGATCTCCTCGACATTGGCCATGCCGAGCGCGGTCTCGATCAGCGCCTCCAGCCCGACGCGGCGGGCCAGCCCGCAGGCCTGTTCTATCTGGTTGACCAGCGCATCGACCATGTAGAGGTCCGACACCACCCCCAGTTTCGGGATCAGCAGCATGTGCACGCGGTCGCCGGCCTGTTCCATGACATCGACGACATCGCGATACATGTAGCCGGTATCCAGCCCGTTGATCCGAACGCTGACCGATTTGCCCATCGCGTCCCAGTCAATGTCATTGAGCGCCGTGATGGCATTCTTGCGCGCCTGCGCCTTCTCGGACGGGGCAACGGCATCCTCCAGATCGAGGAAGACCACATCGGCCGCGCTTTGCGCCGCCTTCTCGATCATGCCGACATTGGACGCCGGGACGGCAAGGGTCGAGCGTTGCAATCGCTGGCGGCGCAGGGGAAACAGGGAATGGCTCACGGACGCGCTCCTTATTCGGCGGCAATGGACAGGGTCGGCGCGGGGGGCGGGGCCGCAAAGACCTGTTGCGCTGCGGCCAGCCCCGCCCCCAGTTCGAGCCGCGCGCCTGCCGCCTTCAACGACAACTCGGCGATGCCAACGGCTGTCAGGCACATTCCTTCGTTCAGATCCCCCAGATGGCCGATGCGGAATGCGCGTCCCGCAAGCGGGCCGAGCCCGGCGCCGAACTGCGTGTTGTATCGGTCGGACGCGATGGCGATGACCTCGCGGGCATCCAACTCCTGCGGCGTGCGTATGGCCGTCACCGTGTCGGATGCGACGCTGGGATGTTCGGCCACCGTCTTCAATCCAAGGGCGGCGACGGCGGCGCGGATCCCGCTTGCCAGCCTGCGATGCCGCGCGAAAACCGCGTCCAGTCCTTCGTCCTGCAATCGCGTCAAGGCGGCCCGCATGCCGTGCAGCAGTTGCGCGGGTGGGGTAAAACAGAACGATCCCGCATCATGCGCCGTCAGCATGGCCGACAGGTCCAGAAAGCTGCGGGCCATGGTGCTGGACTGCATCGCCGCTATGGCGCGCGGACTTGCCGCCAGAATGCCCAGACCGGCAGGGCACATCAGGCCCTTCTGGCTGCTGGCAATGGCAAGATCGACCCCCCAGGCGTCCATCTCGAACCGGACCGAGCCGATGGAGGACACACCGTCCACACATAACAGCGCGTCGTGGAAACAGCTATCAAGCGCATGGCGCACGCCGGGCACATCCGAGGTGACCCCCGTGGAGGTTTCGTTGTGGGTGACAAACACCGCCTTGATCTCGCCGTGACGATCGTCACCCAGACGCCGCGCGATTTCCGCGACCGGGCACGGTGCACCCCAGGCCAGGTCGATGGTTTCAACCCTCAGGCCAAGCGAATGCGCCATCCGCGCCCAAAGCTCCGAAAACAGTCCGTGACGGGTCATCAAGACCTTGTCGCCGGGCGACAGCGTATTGGTGATCGCGGCTTCCCATGCAGCCGTGCCGGAGCCGGGAAACAGCGCTATCCGCGCGTCCTGTGTGCCGAAGACGGGCTTCAACCCGTCCAGCACCTGCCCCAGCAGCACGGCGAAATCCGGTGCGCGATGGTCCTGCATCGGCACGATCATCGCGCGCTGCACGTCCGCAGGCACATTTGTCGGGCCGGGAATGAACAAATGGGCTGTGCCCGTCCGAAGGCCGGTCTGCATGGTCAAATCCTCCCTGTTGAGGGAGCATGGCAGAAACCGGACCGTTGCTGCGACTGAAAGCGGGTTCTGCTGTAAATGCGAGAGTTTACACGATCTCCGTTTTGTAATATTGTAAAATCAACTTTTCCAAGCGCTGTGTGGTGTCCATGCGCAAGACTTTCATCGGCCCACATCTGCGCCGCCTGCGCCATGACGCGTCCGAGACACAGGCCCAGATGGCAAAGCGTCTTGGCATCAGCCCATCCTATGTCAATCTGCTGGAGAACAATCAGAGGTCGGTTTCGGTCGCGCTGCTGTTGCGCCTGTTCGAACACTACGATGTGGACTGGCACGACATCGCGGAAGACGGCACCGGCCCGCAACTGTCCGATCTGCGTGGCGTTCTGCATGATCCCCTGTTCGATGAGGTCGGTCCCGATCTGCAGGAACTGCGCGCCGCGCAAACCCATGCGCCCCGTCTGATCAAGGCGTTCCTGCGGCTGCACCGCGCCTATCAGGCCGCGTCCGACCAGTTGCTTGCCCTTGCGGCGCGCCCGGACGAGATGGGTCCGGTCTTTGCGTCTTCGCCCGAAGGGGCCGTGCATCATTTCTTCCGCCGCCAGCGAAATCACTTCCCGGTTCTGGAGCAGGCAGCAGAATCCTTCTGGCCCGCCGAGCCACCGCCCACAGACGATGTATATGCGGCGCTCAAGGCGCGCCTGTTTCAGCGTCACGGCATTTCGGTGCGGCTGGTCCGGGTCAGCGACATGGATCTGAGCTTGCGCCACTATGATCAGGCCAAGGCGGAACTGCGCCTGTCAGAAGCGCTCGACCATCCCAACCGTGTCTTTCAGCTTGCCCATGTGCTGGGCCTGATCGAATGCCGCGATGCGCTGGAGGCATTATTGAAAGGCTCGGGCGTGGACTCTCCGCAGGGGCAGTCCCGCTGCCGCGTCGAACTGGCCAATTACTTCGCTGCGGCGGTGTTGATGCCATACGATGCCTTTCTGGCTGAAGCACGGGCGTCGAAATACGATTTCGACCATCTGGCAACCCGCTTCGGCGTCAGTTTCGAACAAGCCTGCCACCGCGCCACCACCATGCAACGCGAAAGCGCACAGGGCGTTCCCTTGTTCTTCCTGCGCGTGGACAAGGCAGGCAACGTGACCAAGCGGTTCAACGCCACGGATTTTCATCTGGCCGAGTATGGCGGCGCCTGTCCCCGGCTGGATGTGCACATGACCTTTCGACTGCCGGGGCGCATTGTGCCGCAATTGGTCGAAATGCCCGACGCATCGCAGTACTTCGTCTTCGCCCGCACAGTGGACCGGCCCATCTTCGAACGCCATGGCCAGGACAACCGCCTTGCCGTGGCGATGGGGTGCACCATCGCCCACGGACCGGAAATCGGCTATGCCGAGGGAGTGGCCCTGCAAGGCGCTCCGTTCACCCAGATCGGCATAAACTGCCGCATTTGCCCGCGGTCTGGCTGCGAACAACGCGCCCATCAGGCCAGCGTGCTGACCACCCCGGTAGACGCAAGCCGCCGCGGTCCGACGCGCTACGATGCCTGACCCGCACGCGCGCAAGCGCACGCTGATCTGCGCAGAAGCAGGACCACGACCGGGCGCAGCACGTCCAGCCCGCACCATGGACCATGCTCGGCCCGTCCCGCATAACCAGCCAGAACAGCGGGATAATCCCGACGCGACGGGATAATGGGGCGGCTGAAAGCGGATGGTGGCGGACAGACAGGGATTCGAACCCTGGAGACGGTCTCCCGCCTACACACTTTCCAGGCGTGCGCCTTCGACCACTCGGCCACCTGTCCGTGGGGATGCGGGATAACGGCGCTCCGCCCAT
>Ga0100398_1002923_pt1 | contig 14083 bp, 15 predicted proteins | sample CryGeymeta201522_FD_81568 | JGI IMG/M metagenome (GOLD analysis project Ga0100398, IMG submission 81568) | Groundwater microbial communities from Crystal Geyser aquifers in Utah, USA - Crystal Geyser metaG 2015-22 | ecosystem: Environmental > Aquatic > Deep subsurface > Groundwater | place: USA... | reverse complement strand
TTCCCAGAAGAAGATGTAAAAGAGCTTGCCTATTGCAGTCCTACAGCGTTTTTCCATGATGTTGGTGAGTGGAATAAAGAGATGAAGGGGTATGTAGTGGATTTATCCCGCAAGATTTTGATTTTTCTTGACCAGCCCCACAACGAACTCTTGGCACGATTAAGACCCCTTCTATCGCATGACAAGAAGGAAATATCACTGAAAATCACCGATAAAACCCAGAAGTTCGGGCTGAAAACAAAAAATATCTTGCTCAAAGGATACCCCGCTGTGATTTTCTGCACCGCAGGATTGAGAATTGATGAGCAGGAAGCAACACGATTTCTGCTTTTAAGTCCAGAGATTAACCAAGAAAAGATACAAGGAGGTATTTCGGAAGCCATCAAAAAAGAGGCGGATAATGAAAGCTATCAAGAATGGCTGGAAAAAAACCCAGAACGAAAGCTCCTTAAAGAGCGAATACGAGCAATTAAATTGGAAAACATCGGGGAGATAAAGATAGCCAACCCAGAGAAAATTAGAGAGCGATTCCTCGGAGCTAATAAAATGCTCAAACCAAGACACCAACGGGACATAAAACGGCTTCTTTCGCTTATTAAATCTTTCGCTTTACTTAACCTCTGGTGGCGAGAAAGGAGCGGTTTAACCATCACCGCCAATGATGACGATATTGAGCAGGCGTTCAAAATCTGGGACGAGATAGCAACAAGCCAAGAACTTAATCTGCCACCATATATCTATAACCTGTATCAAGAAGTCATTTTGAAAATGTGGCAGGACAAAAATGCAAACCGCAACGAGGATTTTGCAGGAATAGCAGGAGCATTAGGCTTATCTCGCCAAGAGATACTCCAAAAGCATTATGAGGTGTACGGCAGGATGTTGGACACAAACCAACTTCGTCAGCAAATCCTGCCGATGTTGGAAACGGCGGGATTGATTACTCAAGAAGCAGACCAAAGCGATAAACGCAAAATACTGGTTTACCCTACCGTGCCGCCCATCATATCTCAAGACGAGAGAAATAGTGTAACGAAGGGTGGGGTAGAAATTGACAAGGCACTACAGGAGCTACTATGACGACAAAAAAGAACAAATTCAACTTTACATTCAGAGTTATAAAAGACAGCAAGACGATAGACAAATGCCAGACACATTCAAAGCGGCGTTTCTACAACAGAATACGCTTAATAAATTGGAGAAAAGGGGTAGATAAAGTGTATTTGCGAGTCTCGTATGGCAAGGGTATAGACAACTTTGGGAAATTAACAAATTTTTATAATGACGGAGAGTATAAAACTAAAAAGGATTTATTCTCTGCCTTATCAGCTTTTACAGAGGACATTTAACAGGCAAAACTATGAGTGAAGTATCACAGAAACAATTGGAAGCAAACCGCAAAGAAGTTCTATGGTGTCAAAGCTAAAATTCTATGATATTTCACTGATAATGAGGCTAAAGTTCTCTGGTATCTTTAATGATTTCGGCAAAAAAAAGAGGTAATTATGGGAAGATATTACTGGTCTAAAAAAGAAGAAGCAGACGGCTTTAAACAAGTAAGCGTGTCGTTTCTTAGAAAACACGGCTACTTTAGCAATGGCTGGCACTCTGGAACTATTACTTGGTCATGGCATGATGAAAGGACAGAAAGCATAAGCGTGGAATCCTCTATAAATGAGAATGAGCAATATGTAAAATTTATCTATACTCAAACGGACAATAATACAGACGAAAAGAAGGACTTTGACTATAAAATTCCATTAACTACCACCCCATGTTATTTTGGCGGCAAAAGATACTGGTTTATCTGCCCTCTCTCGGCAAATGGAAGATATTGTGGCAGGCGTGTAGGCTTGCTTTATAAAGCAAGAGATTATTTTGGCTGTAGGCATTGTTACGACTTAACTTATAACAGCAGGAACAGAGGTGGTATTTTCAAGGCGGCGGGTCAGACTATTAGCATACCAGAGCTTGAGAGGTTAGAAAGCGAGGTAAAGCGAAAGTATTATGCGGGTAAGATTACTAAAAAATATGAGAGATACCTTAAAAAGCAAGACAAGAGCTTTCGGCAACTGCAAGTTATAACAGCTTGTTTGGGGGCAAAGTTACATTGATATTCACCCTGACATCACTTGACATTACTTAACACTTTAATTAGTATTAAATTAGGAAAATTACAATGACACAAAATAACACAAAAATTAAATACTTCCTTTACGCCAGAAAGTCATCGGAGAGCGAAGATAGACAGGTTCAGTCTATTGATGACCAGATAAATCGGCTCAAAAAGCTCGCCAGCGACTTGAACTTAGATATTAAGAAAACCTACACCGAGGCAAAGTCGGCAAAGAAACCAGACAACCGCCCTATTTTTGACGAGATGATACAGCGAATTGAAAACGGCGAGGCTAACGGAATTTTATGCTGGCAAATAAACCGACTATCCCGAAACCCCATTGATAGCGGCAAGATAAGCTGGCTTCTGCAACAAGGGACACTCAAATCAATACAAACCATAGACCGCCAATATCTCCCAGAAGATAATGTGCTTTTGTTCAGCGTTGAGAGCGGCGTTGCTAACCAGTTTATTTTGGATTTAAGCAAGAATACCAAGCGGGGTATGATTTCCAAATTAGAGAAGGGGTGGCAAACAGGAGTGGCACCGCTTGGCTACCTTAATGACAAAGAAAACAAAATCATTATCAAAGACCCAGAGCGGTTTAATCTCATTCGCAAGATGTGGGATTTAATGCTTACTGGCAACCATACGCCGCCAAAGATTTTGGATATTGCAAATAACGAGTGGGGCTTTAGGACGAGAAAGTTTAAGAGAATTGGCGGCAACCCATTATCACGAAGCGGTATTTATAAGATTTTTACGAACCTGTTTTATGCGGGAACTATTGAAAATGGCGGAGTTCAGTATGAAGGACAGCATGAGCGAATGATTACGCTTGAGGAGTATGACCGAGTGCAAATGCTTCTCGGTAGAAAAGGCAAACCAAGACCAAAACGCCACGAGTTTGCTTTTACTGGCTCTATTCGGTGTGGCGTATGCGGCTGTCTTTATACTGCCGAAACCAAAAAGAAGCTCATTAAATCAACGGGTGAAGTCAAAGAATATACTTACTACCACTGCACGAGAAGAACGACAAAGATTAAATGCAATCAGAGGAAAAGTATCCCAGTGGACGACTTGGAACTTACGATTGAGAAAGAGATAGAAAAATACACCATTCTGCCAGAATTTTTAGAGTGGGCACTAGAAGGATTAAATAGGAAAAACGACACCGAGATTGAAGACAGGACAAAGATTTATGAAATGCGACACAAAACTCTGGTTGAGACCCAAAAGGAGCTAGACGAGCTTACCAGAATGAGATACCGCCAGCTTATTGATGACGAAACTTTTATTGGAGAGAAAAATACACTCCAGAAGAAAATCACACAATTAAAAGAACAGTTGCGAGAAACGGAGACACGAGCCGAGCGATGGCTTGAGCTTACTGAAAAAACATTTAGTTTTGCCACTTACGCTCGTAAAGCATTTTTGATGGCAAAAGGAAAAGAAGGGTTAGAACTGAAGAAAGAGATTTTACTGGCACTCGGTAAAACGCCAATAATGAAGGATGAAAAGCTATTTATTGAACCTAACGACTGGTTTGTTCCTATCAAAAATAGCTATCCCGCATTGGAAAAGGAATACGCAGGGTTAGAACTGACCAAAAAGCCCGATATAAAGGCACAAACAGAGGCTCTTTCTTCTGTTCGTGCACACTGGCTCCCCCGCGAGGATTCGAACCTCGAACCTACCGCTTAACAGGCGGACGCTCTACCGTTGAGCTACAGGGGAACGTAAAATCCGCCTATGGCGGATTAACGTTCCACAGCGCTGAACGTAATTCGCTATCAGTGAAAACGTTCTTGCGCTGGGAATATTTGATTTTAAAAGTTCTTTTGCATAACCGGATTTCAACCGTTTCTCTTCCTTTCTCGCATCAACTCTCGATCCAACAAATTTCTTATAAATTAATACCCACGGCCTGTATCCTTTTGTTGATTTTGTTTCCCCTCTATTATGCTCAAGCAATCGCTTTTCTGGATTAGAACTCAACCCAACATAAATTCTCGAATCTTTAGAACTTTTAAGCGCATAAACAAAATATCCGTTCATCTTCTAAATTATATCAGGCGGACGCTCCCTGCCTACCGGCACCTACCTGCCGGTAGGCAGGGGCAGGTACCGTTGAGCTACAGGGGAACATAACCTAAATTTACAATGTACAATGTATAATTTACAAATGAAATTATACCCTTCTTGACTATTTTTTCAACCTTCTGAAGCACATCTACTTCTAATATTTCTTTAAGGTTCTCAACTAATTACCTCACTTTCCTACCAATTGCCTATTCTGGTGTTTCATCATCGGCCACAACCAAAGGCTCTATTTCTGGTTTTCTTCCTTTTATAATTCTTGGCATCTTTTTTATAACACCCCAGAAGGTGATTCCCTTTTAAATTAAGCAATATTTCACCGTTTGAAAAGTAACTTCAATTCTTTCCTTACTCTTTCAAATAAAGAAGGGGTTGCTTCTTGGAGATTTACGGGAAGAATACCCTCTGCCAATTCAACTCCTTTTACCAAAATTCTATCACTGGTTCGATAATAGGCTTTAGGATCAATCCCCGGAAGTTCTAGCGATGCTGGAGAAGAACCATTATTTCCGCGCTCGTGTTGAGTGCTCCAATCCTCAAAATCACTTCTATTTTGGACACGCCGGGCTTCCCTTTCCAATCTGGTGCTATAACCAGGCCAAAGCCTTTCTTTAGGGCTCATATTCAAAATATACTATTTCAGATTCTAACTCAAAATCTAAAATTTCTTTCCCTCATATCGAGGGCTTTCTCGCCCACTTCTCAATTGTACATTGTACATTTGAATTATTACTCCAAATAATCCTGCAATTTCTTTCGTCTTGACGGATGTTTTAATTTTCGCAACGCTTTGGCTTCTATTTGCCGGATTCTTTCTCTGGTTACCCCAAATTTCTTGCCCACTTCTTCCAAGGTCATCGGTCTTCCCCCTTCGAGTCCAAAGCGGTAAACCAACACGTTGGCTTCTCTTGGGGAAAGAGTGTTTAAAACTTCCTTAATGTTTTCCTTCAGCAACTGTTTGGAGGCGGTCTCAATCGGTGAAGGCGCACCATCAGCAATAAAATCTCCGAGTAAAGAATCTTCTTCATTGCCGACAGGCGCTTCCAAAGAAGTGGTGCTCTGGGAAATCTTTAAAACCTCTCTTACTTTGGAAACGGGAATTTCCATTGCTTTACCGATTTCTTCCGGCAGAGGATCACGACCCAAATCCTGCATTAATTTTCTTGAAGTGCGGACCAATTTGTTTATTGTTTCCACCATATGAACCGGAACACGAATCGTTCTTGCCTGGTCCGCGATCGCCCGAGTAATTGCCTGCCTAATCCACCAGGTAGCATAAGTAGAAAATTTAAATCCTCTTCTCCAGTCATATTTTTCGACCGCCCGAATCAACCCCTGATTTCCTTCCTGAATCAAATCAAGGAAAGTCAACCCCCGGCCGACATAACGCTTGGCAATCGAAACAACCAATCTTAAATTAGATTCGGCCAGCTTTTTTCTTGCCTTCAAATCATCCTTTTCAATTCTCTGGGCCAGATCAACTTCTTCTTCCGCTTTTAAAAGGGGAATCTTGCCAATTTCCCGCAGATACGTTCTTACCGGATCGGAAACCGTCGGCGTTTCCAGAGTAGCCAAAACTTCAATCTCTCTAGTTAAACCCCGAACAATTTTTTCGCCTTCTTTTAGTTCTTCTTCACTGATATTTTCAAAAATGTCAACATTTTCTTCCAGTAATTTAGTGTAAAACTCATCAAGAACATCCAAATAATCTTCCGCAAAAGAAAAAACTTCCAAAACATCTTCCTGGGTGATAAATCCCTGTTTCTTCGCTTTTTCAATCAATTTTTTCACTAATCGACTTTCCAGCGTTAATTTTGGAGATTCGAGAACTGGTTCGATCGGAGTCTCTATCGGTTTTGGTTTTTGGGAAGCTTTTTTGCCGGCCATGGTGTGATTTTACCTCACTTAGGCTTAAATTTAAAGAGCCAAAGCTCTTTTTCCCAAATCATTAAGTTTTTTGGTCAAACTTAAAACTTTTTGGTCAAGATTGTGGCTCTCTGATTGGTCTTTACTCTCATGTTTAAGTCCCAGCAAAGTTTTTTGTAATTCTTCCTTAACCAAAATAGTCTCCACCAGAATTTTTGTTTTTTGAATTTCCCTGGCCACCCAACCCCCATCATCAATTCTTTCTCCAAAATCAATTAAATACAGTTTGTTATAAGCGTCTTTAAGCTCTGCCGGCAGAGTTTCAAAGAAAAATTGGGGTGAAAACTTCTTATTATTCCCTAAATAGTCTTCTAAATACTGGGCAATTTTTTGATACACCGGCTCCGAAATTAAAACTTTTTCTTTTTTGGTCAGCTCCTCAAATTGCCGGCTTTGAAAAATTAAAGCCAAAAAATACTCTTCAAGCACCAAAAGCCGACTTTTTACCGTTGGCGGGCTGTCTGATTTTACCGCCGGCAAAACCGGAGATTTTTGAACGGATTTTTCGATTTGCAAAATAATGGCCTCTTCATTTACTTCCAGCCGATCGGAAAGTTTTTTAACATAGATATTTTTAACTATCTCATCCTCAATTTTTGCCAGAATCGGGACAATTTCCTGACCAATCTTCTTTTTTTCTTCTGCGGTCGCCCCACGGCATCTTTTAAAAGCCGAGTCTATAAAAAAATCATAGATACTTTGAGCCTGATCGTATCTTTTTTTTAAATAGTCGGGTTCTTTTTGCGCCGCCTCATCCGGATCTTTGTATTTTTCCAAGCTCAAAACTTTTAAATTCAGCCCTGCCTTGTCTGCAACCTCAATCCCCCGCCGGCTCGCCATATCGCCGGCGACATCCGCATCAAGCGATAAAATCACATTTTCGCAAAACCTTTTCAATAAACGGGATTGTTCTTCTGACAGCGCCGATCCTTTTATCGCCACCACATTTTTTATTCCAGCCTGATAAGAAGAAATAGCATCAAGTTCTCCTTCCACCACCATGGCACAATTTTCTTTTTTAATTTCTTCTTTGGTAATATTTAAGGGGTATAAAAGCTCGCTTTTATGATAAACGGCGGTTTCCGGAGTGTTAACATATTTAGGCTCCTGCCTGCCGGCAGGCAGGTCTTTAATCTCCGGGTCCAAAACCCGACCGGCAAAACCAACAATATTTCCCCTATGGTCACTTAATGGGAACATCAGCCGATCCCGGAAACGATCATAATAGGTATTGGGTGATAGTTGTTGGGCGTTAGTAGATGACGTTTGCCGGGGAATAATAAGGCCGGCTTTTTCAAGATCTTCCGGATTGTACCCCTTTTTCCCTACTAAAAATTTTTGCAGTCCGTCCCACATGGCCGGGGCGAATCCAAGCTTAAATTTCTCCAGAGAATCTTTAGAAATCCCTCTTTGCAAAATATAATTCAGGGCCTTCTTGCCAACCTGATGATTTAATAGCAGGTAATGAAAAAACTCCCCCGCCAAGTGGTTAATTTGATACAACTTATCTTTCTCAGATTCGGACTGGCTCGGCCGATAGCTTTCCAAAACCACGCCCGTTTTTTTGGCCAAAATCCGCAGCGCTTCCCCGAATTCAATTCGCTCTATCTCCATTAAAAAACCAAAGGCGTCCCCGCCTTTCCCGCAATTTCCAACAATGTAATTGTTCACTACGAAAGAATGATCTTTTTTTATCGTTAGATTAAAAACTTTTCCGGAAAAACTTTCAGTTAAAACCTCTCTTATGGGTAAAAGCCAGAATTTTTCTCCATCTCTTTCTATAAAATCAGAATAATGAGCTGTTAATTTTTCGTGCCATTTCACCATATAAGCTTCACAATGGTGCACCCCTTTTTTATCCACCTTTTCAGGAAAAACGAAAAATAAAGGAAATTTGTCAAGCCGCAAAACTATATCCTTTATTTGCTCAGCTAAAACAGGAGAAATTATTGTAATCGCTTTATATTTAGTTGGTTTTTTAGTGTTTGATTCAAATCCAAAATAGCCATCGCCTTTAAATATCGCTTCCAGGAGTACTCTCTGCTTATTTGGGGGTAAAAATTGAAGCACAAATGGAATATGTTTGTTTTGTGCTCCTTTTCCACATAAATTTTCGAAAATATTTGCTAAATTAGAATTACAAGCACTTATCTCCAAGCCAGTTTTACTAGTTTTTCTAAAATGAATTTTTGCTTCAACACCAAATATTTTCTTAATTAAGAAAATAATTTCTTCAGCAAAATCAATCTCGTGATTTCCTAAACTGAATCTTATATAGGCTCGATGGCTACTTCCCTCGGCTATCCAATAACCTAAAATTTTGAGGAGTTCATCATTAACTTTTACCTTAAGAGGAATTGTTCTTATTTTTTTCCCGTAGTTAGTTTTTCTTCTATTAAGATATTTTTCCAAATCTAACTCCAAAACATCCCGAATAGCTTCGTTAATTGGATAAAGCAAATAGTCATTGGGTCCTAAATATTCAGCTTTTATTTTTTCGATATAATAATTTTTGAAATATTTTGTCGGACAGCGTTGATTGCATCTTTCTTGACATAATCTAGTTTCCCTATTTTTTTGTTTGCACAACTTAGTTTTAATACAATAAACTTCATGGTCTCTTGTCATAACAACTTCTCTAGAGTCCATTCTTGTCTTTATCTTTATTAATTTACCTTGATAATTTCTTTCTAAAAGCCTGAAGACTGGAGAATATTCTCCGCTTTTAGTTAAAACTAAATCTCCTATCCTTATATCTTCAATTTTCTTTGGTCCAAAAATTGTTTTAACCAATTGATCTTTCGGAAAACACCCAAAACAGTGCCAAATTTGCCTTTCCGGAGAAACCATAAAAGAAGGCGTTTTTTCGGCATGAAAAGGACAGAGCCCTTTAAAATTCCGGCCGGCTTTTTTGAGAGGCACCGTTTCGGAAATAAAAGCCACCAAATCAATTTTTGAACGGATTTCCTCTATCTGGTCCATCTTAAATAAGTTTTGCAAACTCTTCGGCCTTAATAATTCTGATGCTTTGAAATTTTTTAATTTCTAAAAGGTGCTTATCACCGCTGACAAGATAGCCTGCATTTGCTGATATCGCCGCTTCAATAAATCTGTTATCGCTTTCATCGGTTTTAATCAATCTAATTTTTTCTTTTGGTTCAACAACTTCAGCAAATGCCCTAAATATTTTTATATATTTGTCAATTAAGTTTTTGTCCAGACTATATTTCTTAAATATTTTGGGGTAAAACAAAACCCTTTTAACTTCTTCAAGAATCTTTTCGGAAACAACAAGAACAAATTTTCGCTCGCGCCAAAGAGAGATAATTTTTGCCGGGCTGGCTTTAGGAGAAATCAAACCGCTTACCAAAATATTGGTATCAACCACCGCCTTAATCATACTTTTTACTTACTTCTAACTGCCGTTACTGCTTCCTCTACATCTGCTTCAACTTCCCTAGCTGAAATATTTTTGTTTTTATTTCTATTTACAGAAATCTCCTTAAATAGGGATCCTCTTAACTCTTCTAATTTTTGATACTCTTCCACATTAAGTAAAACCGCAAAAGGTTTGCCTAATTTTTGAATTAAGTACTTTTTTCCGCCATAATAAACCTCGCCTAAGAGGTTAGCGAAATTGTTTCTGGCATCAGCAGTTGTAATTGTCTGCAACATAGTTTAACAATATTACAAATTGTACAATTTGTCAATAAACAAATTTGGCCTTTCAGAAGTACAAAATATCCTTAACGGTAATCAGTGAGGTCTCCGTTTGCGATTTTGAATTTTTGATTTCCGCGATATAAAAAGAAAAACTCATCAATTTTTTGTAATCGGTAATTTTTTCCGTAAATTCGATTCCTTGTAAGTGGTCATATTCGTGTTGAACTACTCTCCCTAAAATTCCGTCACATCTCAGCTGAAATTTTTTGCCCTCTTGGTCGTATGCTTCAATTGTTATCTTTTTTGGCCGTTTTACCGGGCCAAAAAGTTGGCCATTCGCAACACAACCGCAACCTTCATACGCAACCGCTTCCCTGGAAGACATTTCTGTAATTTTTGGATTAATAAATATTCGCAGTTCGTCTGTTTGGTCGGCCGGTCTGGTCGGAGTTTTTCTCGGCTCCGTCACAAAAACCAAGGAATTTTCCCCAATCTGCGGTACCGCAATTCCGATCAGTCCATTTTTCCTCATTGTATCGACCAAGTCCTCAATAACCTGCTTTAAAGCTGAAGCATCAAAATTTTCAATTGGTTTATTGGGAAGTTTTAATCTCGGATCCCCTATTTGTAAAGTTTCTCTTATCGCCATATGGGCTGATTTTAACACACCGGATTTTTATATGTTTTCTCGATATTTTGGGTAAATGTCCATAATTCTTCTTCCGACATCAACTTTACCCCAAGCTCGCCGGCAACTTTAAAAATTTTTTCCTCCGCCCTGCCTTTTTGAGCCAAAGAAGCGATTTCAATTTCCAGCTCCAGGTGATAGCCCCAGGTTTTGCTGTATTTTAAGGCCAATTCAACCCCTTTGTAGGAAAAATTATGCCGGAGGATTACCGGCTCGAAGAGATATTTATAACCCAAGTTGGTAAAAAGTTTAATTGCCGGTTCCACCGATTCTTCCCCAACAGGAAATTCAATTTCTTCAAAATGGCTTCCTTTGCCGATTTTGGTTAGTTTTAGGGTAATTTTCCCCGATTTTAAAGAAATATTGTGAGTAACTTTAAGCAGTTTATCGGGCAGACAAAAAAACCAAACCCGTTTATCGTCTGCTCGTAAATCCTTAGCCTTTTTAAGTAAAAACTTAAGCAGTTTGTCGTATTTGGCTTTGGAAAATTTAGCCCGGTATTCTACCTCAATATTTTTTAAGGAAGTCATTTCTTTTTATCCAGCTTGTCCAATTTTAAAATTTTAACCCCAAAATATACCACCAGGGCGATTACTAAAAAATCAATCGTAGTATTAACGAAGCTCCCCCACATCAGCTTCGCCCCGCCAATCGGCAGATAAGCCTCATCCAGGTTACCAACCGCTCCCAATAAAACCCCTAAAACCGGATTAATAATATCCGAAACAAGGGAAGCAACAACTTTGGAAACGGCCCCGCCTAAGATAAAACCAACCGCCAAGCCCATTACTCCCTGCTCTCTGATAAATTCAATAAATCCTTTCATTTTTTAACCTCCTTTTTTTACAAAAAATTTCTTACGCTGCGAAGAGGGCGGGATTTCCTTCGTTTCACTCAGGACCGCCGCTTCGCGTCTTGCTTCTCATCCCGCCAAAATTAAGCGAAGAGGGCGGGATTCGAACCCGCGATAGCCTTGCGACTATATTCGCTTTCCAGGCGAAGGCACTAGACCACTATGCGACCTCTTCTAATAGTCCTGATTTTATCTTGTTTTGAAGCAAAAAGCGAGAAAAATTTGGTGCCCCAGGCGGGAATTCCTGCCCGCCAGTCGCCTGAGGCGACAGCCGATGGCAGGCGGGGAACCGACATTCTCGAATAGTTTCTGTGCCCCCAGGGGGAATCGAACCCTCAGTCTTCAGGTTCGGAACCTGATGTTTTATCCGTTAAACTATAGGGGCAAAGCAATTTATTGCGTGGCGGAGAGTACAGGAGTCGAACCTGTTAGCCCTTACGGGCACGAGTTTTCGAAACTCGCGCATTACCGTTCTGCCAACTCTCCTTTTTTGGTGCGCCTAGGAGGAATCGAACCTCCAGTTTTCAGGTCCGCAACCTGATGTTTTATCCGTTAAACTATGGGCGCCCGAATACGCTAATTATAACAGAAAACAGCCTTAGAAGTTATTTAGGAAGGATTTGAGGGAACGGTTTTTTTCTCACTCTCAAGAGGTACTTTTTCTGCCAGCCATTTTGAAGCGTTATCAAAAAAATTAGGTTTTACTTCTTCTTCAATCAAGTATTTCAGCAAGATTTCTTTAATCCTTGCCTGGTCTCCCTTGCCAACCAAAATTGTAATCCTTCCTACTAATCCCCCGCCCCGCAGTTCCAAGTTGACCACCTTTTGGCCGTATTTTTCCGAGAACCAAAACTGAGAAATTGATTCATAAAGATATGTTGTTCCGGCGTAAATAATTCCCCTATTGGTAATTTTGTATTCCATTTCTTCCGGTTCAACTGTTGACAGCACATAATAAACAAAGGTTAAAGCAATAATGGCCGCAATCAAAAACCATTCTTTAACAAAAAACAAAATTAAACCGACCAAAAGGACAATCGCAATTACGGTTGTCCAAAATTCTTTATTCCGCCTTTTAAACAGCCTTGAAGGCGCTCTCCAAATATACAAAACCTTTAATTCTTTTGAAGGAATAACTTTAACGGGAGAACTTTCGGGAGAAATTTCTTCTGGCATGATTTAAGAATAGTACAAAATGGCAGGAAAAATCAACTGGCGGAAGCGTAAGAAATTTTCTAAGAAAATTTCAACGCTCCAGCAGCGTTTAAAATGCTTCGCATTTTATTACGCTGCGGAGGGTACAGGAGTCGAACCTGTTAGTCCTTACGGACACTAGTTTTCAAGACTAGCGCATTACCGTCCTGCCCACCCTCCTCATGGGACAAACCTTGCGGTTTTTCCCAACGATTTCCCTAATAGGTAATTTTCTGATTCATCCACTTACTTACCAGAAAATTTAACTTTAATCTTTTCAAATAACTCCCGTTTTTGCCAATGGTTCTCCAACACAAGTTTATCAAGTCAATTGTATAAGTTGCCTAAAGTGCTTATCAAAACTTAAAGCTTTCTTAATCTTCAATTTTTTCATTATAGCCAAGGAATAGCAATCTACCCAGCTGATATTTTTTGATTCTGCTTGCTTAAAAATTGAAAAGGCATCGTCAACATAGTCTTTTGTTTCCAAAATCACCCTGGTCTGACTCTTTAGAATTTCTTCTACAAATTCTATTGCCAATTTCTTGTCAATCCGTTGACTGCCGACAGTCAACACTTCTCCTAAAACCGCTTGCGAAGTAATATAAACTTCATTTTTATGACATAAGCTCATTTCAACGGCTTTATTATGGTTGTTATCCTGCGAATTCAGCAAAGAAAGATAGTAAGAAGCATCAATAAAAATCATTCCGACGCTTTACCATACAAATATTTTTTATAGTTCTCGGATAAATCTGTCGGCGCTTTTACTGCTTTCTTCTTATCCCCAATTCTGGCAAGCCTAGCCAGTAATCCTTCCTTGCTTTCGGTCATTTTGCAAACATATTCTTCTATTGCTTTTCTGGTAATTTTGGCCACAGAAACGTTCTTGCTTCCGGCAAGAAGTTTTAAAGCTATTTTTTGTTCTTCCGGTATTCGAACGACTAAAGTATTCATTTTTTTTAAAATTGTATTCTGTAATACAGAATACAAGAATTTCATTTATTTGTCAATGCTTTCTCTTTTAATCCTCTTTTCTAATTCTTTCTCATAAGCAATCTCTAAATTTTCACTTTAAAATATTTATCCAACATGCTCTTAATTGTCTTCCTTCCATAACCACCTTTTAAATAGGTTTTTCTCCTTTTGGCATCAATTCTACCAAGAAATGCTTCATAAAAAATCAATTTATAAGGACGAAATGGTTTTGCCGCCAAACTTTTTCCTTCATTATGTTCTTTAAATCTTTTCTTTAAATCTGAAGTATATCCAATATAGAGACTTTGGTCTTTCTGGCTTTGGAGGATATATACATAATAAAACATTAGCGGCAGCGTAAGAAATTTATTTCATAAATTTCAATCGCGTAAACCGCGTTGTCGCGGTAACGCGACTTTCGCGGCGCTCCAGCAACGTTGAAATTGCTTTAAAAACTTATTAAAGGCGTGGCGTAATAAATTTTCTGCGAAAATTTAAACGCCACAGCCGCGTTGAAATTTTTTCCAAAAATTTCTTACGCGGCGGTATGTATTTGAAAATATCC
>Ga0100398_1002921_pt1 | contig 14090 bp, 10 predicted proteins | sample CryGeymeta201522_FD_81568 | JGI IMG/M metagenome (GOLD analysis project Ga0100398, IMG submission 81568) | Groundwater microbial communities from Crystal Geyser aquifers in Utah, USA - Crystal Geyser metaG 2015-22 | ecosystem: Environmental > Aquatic > Deep subsurface > Groundwater | place: USA... | reverse complement strand
TGTATTATTGGAATGATTATTCGCACAGCCTTTACAATTTAAAAAAAGAGCCAACTGAAGAGACCACGCAGACTCACCTTGCGACTCTAAATAAAATTATCGAAGATTCCAACACCAACACGACTCGCGTACCGCCGGGAATTTATGCCGAACTCGGCTACTTTCTAATGAATAAAGGGCAAAGTCAAGAGGCCGTAAAATATTTCAATTTGGAGAAAGAGACCTACCCTGAATCCGGTGTTTTGATGGCCCGGCTTATTGATGCAGCATCATCAAATAAAAATTGAATACAGGAGAATAGCTCATGAAAAGTTTAAAACAGTTTGTTCTGATGGCTACCATGTTTGCACTCAGTGCTTGCGGGCCGAAGTTTGTTTCTAAACAAGAGGCTTATCCTCTTATGTATGAGGAAAAACCCCTGTCCTTGGTCGTGCTACCGCCCATAAATCAGTCGACAGCCGCTGAAGCGAGAGACTATTACAGCACCACTATTGCCGAGCCTCTCGCTCTGCGTGGCTATTATGTGTTCCCCCTCGAAGTTGTCACCGCCATGCTTGAGCACGAAGGTGTGTACGATTCCGAAAGTATTCTTAACTTCCCCCCCCAGAAACTAAAAGAATATTTTGGTGCTGACGCAGCGATGTTTATTGTTATCTCGAAATGGGACACGTCCTATTACGTTATTGGCGGAAAAGTCAAAGTTTCTATTGCCTACATGGTCAAATCGACAACCTCTGGGGAAACGATTTGGAAATACAATGACACTCTTGAAGTAGACACCTCTGGTGAGAACAGAGGAGGCGGTTTGGCCGGGCTGGTGCTCGCGGCAGTAGAGACAGCGGTTAAGACAGCGATGACTGATTATGTACCCATTGCCCAACGCTTAAACAACCAGGTTCTTCAAAGTATTCCGCTGGGGAAATATCACACACTCCATGGGCAAGACATGGCCTACATGGTTGTACCTGAAAACCAGATCAAACCTGAAGAATAGCAAAAATGTGGGTGGGCAGCATCTTCTGCCCACCCACATTCCCGGCGAGCCTCCCAGGGGTATGGCTCTTTTTTGTTGAACTGAAATAGTAATATGTTGCTATTCCTTGACGCCTGTGCTATTTCAACTTTCATTATGATCACTAAACGCAGCATCATCATCGACGGTAGCGTGACTTCCATCAGCATGGAGCCGATTTTCTGGCAGGAAATCGATCTGCGTGCCGAATGTCAGGGGGTTCCCTGGCAGGATTACATGCGCCGGTTGATTAAAACCCTGCCCGAAGTCGCCAACCGCTCAAGCGCCATTCGTCAGCAACTGGTGCAACTGCTGCAGGACGAAGGCGGTCGGCAGGGGCGGCAGCGGTTGCAGGCGCTGTGGCAAATAAACCGCGACGATACTTGCCAAAACCTGAAAACCCTGGGTGTGCGGCTGTTTGCCGGGCGCTCGGCGGTCAATCAGCTGGTGTTGGATGATACCCAGGTTTCACGACGACATGCGCTGCTGGTTTATGATGGCGAAGCCTGGTGGGCCATTGATCTCCACAGCAAAAATGGTGTGTGGGCAAACGATAGTCGCCGCGAATTGGTGCGGCTTGTGCCGGGGGAAACCATTACCCTAGGGGAATCTCATCTCACCTTGCTGCAAACCACTAACAGTTGACAGGTCGCGCCTGGGGGCCTGACCCCTGTGCGTCACCGACCGGGTCATCATTCATCCATGGTTAGAAGGAGGGAATCAACCGTGTTGACATCTGCTCAGGCGACCGACGACGGTCGCACCCGTGATCATAACGAAGATTATTATGTCGCCCGCCCTGATCTGGGTCTTTGGCTGGTGGCCGACGGCATGGGCGGGCACGCCGCCGGAGAGGTCGCCAGTACCATTGCCGGTGAGGTGGTTCCCGTCCAGATCGCCGCCGGGGCCGATCTGGTCACAGCGGTTGAAGCCGCGCACCAGGCCATTCTGGCAGCCGGGCAAAAGGGCCGTGGCAGCGTCGGCATGGGGTGTACCCTGGTTGCCCTGCTCTGCCGGGGGCTCAGTTACGAAATTGCCTGGGTCGGCGACAGCCGGGCTTATCTCTGGAACGGCCAAAGCCTGCGGCAACTGACCCGCGATCATTCCTATGTTCAGCAACTGATTGATGCCGGAGTTCTCACCCCCGACGAAGCCCGAAAACACCCGCAACGCAGTGTCATCAGTCAGGCTCTGGGTGTCGACGAGCACAGCGGCATTCGGGTCGATACGCTCAGCGGGCGTTGGAACGCTGACGAACAACTGCTGTTGTGCAGCGATGGCCTAAGCGGTGAAGTCGACGATGTCGAACTGGCGCAACTGCTCGCCGCCGGCGGCACCGAGCAAGACAAAGTTCAAGCCCTGCTGGCCGCCGCCAACCACAATGGCGGCTCTGATAATATTACCCTGGTGCTGGTTTCGGCACCGCCAGAGGCAACCCAGGCTGCCGCCAAAGGCGGAACCCGACCATTTGACGCGGCGGCCCTCAACCAGAGCCTGACTCACAAGTCGGGCCGTAACTGGGCCATTTGGCTCATCGTCACCCTGCTGTTGGGCTTTGCCCTGTGGTCAGGCTGGCAAAACAACAACCCCGCACCCTCCGTCACCCCCGGCGGTGGCGGCAGGGCGCAGATTTCGACACCTGTGCCCACCGGCGAAAAGACCGCCCCTGACGGCAACCCAGGCGCGCCAACCCCAAGCCCCAATCTGCCGCTCCTCGCAGCGCCCGGCCATTTGTCTGCCCCGCTGCCGGAACAGACAAGCTCCAGTCCACGACTTGACCAGCCACACCCCGAACCCGATTCGCCCCTGAAATCGACCCTTGACGATAAGCCCTGAAAAAAACTGAGCACCGCTGGCGCAAAAGGAAGCTTTTTATGATGATCGGACAAACTCTTGGTCAATACCTTATTCTCAGCAAACTCGGCTCCGGCGGCATGGCCGATGTTTATCTGGCCGAAGACACCCGCCTGGGGCGCCGGGTGGCCCTTAAGCTGCTGCCGCCCGAATTTGCCCGCGATAGCGAACGGGTTATGCGTTTTGAAAAAGAAGTTCGTGCCGCCGCGCAGTTGCAACACCCCCATATCATCACCCTGTTCGAAGTTGGACAGGACCAGGGCTATCACTATTACACCATGGCGTTGCTGGAAGGGGGCGATCTCAAGGCCCGCATGAGCGCGGGCCTTGCGCCGCGTCAGGCCCTTGAACTGATGCGGCAGATGGCCCTTGCCCTTGGCTATGCTCACAGCAAGGGTTTTGTGCATCGCGATATCAAACCCGAAAATATTTTGTTCGATGATGAAGGGCGCGCACTGCTCACCGATCTCGGCATTGCCAAAGCGGTTGGTTCGGGAACGAAAATGACCGGCACCGGCATGAGCATCGGTACGCCCCATTACATGAGCCCCGAACAGGCAAGGGGGCAAGAGGTCGACGGGCGCAGCGATCTTTACAGCCTGGGGGTGGTATTTTACGAAATGCTCAGCGGAGCTGTCCCCTTCGATGCGCAGGACAGTTTCGCCATTGCCTACAAACACATCAACGACCCAACCCCCCAGCTACCCAAACCTGTCGCCAAGCTGCAGCCCCTGCTCGATCAGCTGCTGGCCAAAGACCCGGGCCGGCGCTATGCCAATGCCGCCGAACTGGTCACCGCCATTGATCAGGCCTTAGCCGGTCAGCTACCGGCCGCCGCCAAAGCGGCCCACACCCAAGTCATCAAACTCGCCGCTGCCCCCGCCGAACCCAAAAAGGGCAGCGCCCTGAAATGGGCGATTGGCGGTGCGCTCTTGGCGGTGCTGTTGGTGGGTGGCGTTCTGCTGAGTACCGGCGGCACGAAACCGCGGGTCGCCATCGGCGGCAGTGGCGGCAGTCTGCCGGCGGTTCAGGCGCAAATTCCCCTTGATCCCCCTTTGCCCAAGGGGGAAACTCAAATGCCTTTGACCAGCCTCGCCAAAGGCGATGCCATTCTGCAGATCACCAGTGACCCGGTCGGAGCCAGCGTCAAGCTGGATGGTGTAGAACTGGGCACCACGCCCCTGACGCGCAGCGACCTGCCCGCCGGGCCGCATGAGCTGCGTTTGCAGCTGGCCTATCACCAGGAGCATCAGGAAACCATACAACTCGGTTCCGCCGAAGTCCTCAAGCAGCAGATCGCCCTGCAACGGGGCCAAGGCAAGCTCACCGTGCTCACAAATCCCAGTGGAGCCGGCGTCAGCCTGGATGGCAAACAGCAGAAAGAAAAAACCCCACTGACCCTCAGCGACATCCCCGCCGGCCCGCACAGCGTCAAAGTGCATCTGGACACTTATTACGATCAGGACGAAAGCGTCGAAGTTCAGCACCAGCAGACCAGCAAACTGGACCTGACCTTCAAAGGAGGGCATCTGGTGAAGTATCAGGGGGAATGGCTGGAACCGGAAGACGTTGCGACACGGAAAGCCGAAGCCGCGCGCATCCAGGCCGAAAAAGAACGTCAGGCCGAAGCCGCTAAACGTGCCCGTTTCGAAAATTTGGTATCCGCCGGTCGGCAAGCCATCGGGCAAAGAAAGCCGGGTCCCGCGCTCAGCAAATTGCAAGACGCACTGCGTCTGTACCCGAGCGACAGCAATGCCAAAAACCTGCTCGCTCAGGCCGAAGCACTGAAAGAATACACCGACCCTGTCACCGGCATGGAATTCGTGCTGGTGGAAGGGGGCTGCTACCAGATGGGCAGCAACAGTGGGGAGAGTGACGAAAAACCGGTCCACGAAGTCTGCGTTGATGATTTTTACATCGGCAAGTATGAAGTGACCCAGGATCAGTACCAGAAAATCACCGGCAATAACCCCTCAAGGTTCAATGGCAGCGACCGGCCGGTCGAGCAAGTCAGCTGGGACGACGCCCAGTCCTACATTCAACAGTTGAATCGTAGGGGCGTGATTCATCACGCCCGCGATTCACGAATCGCCCCCTACCGTCTGCCGACCGAGGCCGAATGGGGATACGCCGCGCGCAGCGGCGGCAAAAACGAGACCTACGCCGGTGGCAATAATGTCGATGCCGTTGCCTGGTACGCCAGTAACAGCGGCAACCAGACCCACCCCGTGGGGCAGAAGCAGGCCAATGGTCTGGGTCTATACGATATGAGCGGCAATGTCTGGGAATGGTGTCAGGACTGGTATGGCAGCTACGAAGGCCGGTCTCAGCGTAATCCGCAAGGGCCATCATCGGGCTCGTACCGCGTGCTTCGCGGCGGCAGCTGGAGCAACATCGCCGGGCACGCGCGGGCGGCGATTCGTAACAGGTACACGCCGGGCATTCGCGACGGCTACCTGGGGTTCCGGCTGGTTCTCCCCACAGTTCAGTAGCTGAAGGGGCGACAGGAAGCGCCGGGGCAAGGCGGGACGCCGCCGCCCAAGCGCTGGATGTGCCGCTTCAGCTTGTCGCCGCAGGCGACACCGGCGCGACATTCCCCCCTGGCCCCCTTTGCCAAAGGGGAATGCCAATTGGTCCGTTTGGCCTGCCGTAGGGGCGCGATTCATCGCGCCCTGGGTTGTTGGTTGTGCCCCTACGGTTGAATCATTTGCACGTCCGATTGCAGGTTCATTGGCAACGATAATCCGGTCATTCAAATCGGCCGCGACCAAACATATCAATCAACACCGCCACACCCCCGGCATGCCGGGGTGGCAACGCAATTATTACGAACGGGTGATCCGCGACGAACGCGAATTGTTGAACATTCGCCAATATATTCACGACAACCCGCGCCAATGGGCAAACGATGAAAATCACCCGGCCCGGCATGCCCACCCGTAGGGGCGCGATTCATCGCGCCCGATTTCGGGAATGCGCCCGATTTCGGGCCATCGTGAAACAACCAGGGCGCACGTCGGTGCGCCCCAACGGGTGGGGTGGTGCGTTTGATTTTACATCATCTTCCGTATAAATTGAAAAATATGAAAAATATACTGAAAATGCATTGGACAGAAATCTCCGAAGATGTCCGCCGTCAATATATCGACGCCAACAGCGCCTTTACGGCTTGGGAGGCTGCGCGAAAAGCGGCCGCCGAAGTTCGAGGGGGCATGTTCTGGAAGCACCAGGACGGCAAGGATTACCTGATCCGTACCTCCACAACGAACGCTCAAAAAAGCCTGGGACCTCGCTCCGAGCAAACCACGGAGATTTACGAAAAGTTCAAGGCCCGCAAAGAACAAGCGGAGCAGAGGTTGGCGGCTTTGGCGGCTCAGATGACGCGGCACCAGCGAATGAACAAGGCCTTGATGGTTGGCCGTGCTCCAGTCATTCTGGTCGGAATACTGGATCGACTCCGCAAGGCAGATTTGGCCGAGCATTTCACGGTGGTTGGCACCCATGCTCTCTACGCCTACGAAGCATCTGCCGGCGTCATGTTGCGAGAGTCTGCCTTGGCCACTCGGGATATCGACCTGCTGTGGGATATCAGAAAGCGGCTGACATTCTTGAGTCAGATGAAAAAGCTCGACGCCTCGATGTTGAGCCTGATCCGAAAGGTCGACAGTACCTTCCAGATTCGGGAGGATCAGCGCTACACCGCAGTGAACAGTCAAGGCTTTGAGGTGGATATTATCAGACGCGAGGCCGTCGAAGATGATCCTCAACCGATGAGGTTGACGGATGCCGAAGACGAGTTTTATGCGGTTCAGGCCCGGCGAGCTGGTGTCCTCATGGCCGGTCCTCGTTTCTCGTCTATGATCGTGGCCACCAACGGTGCCATGGCCCGGATGAATACCGTTTCTCCTCTGGTCTTTGCCAGCTTTAAACGCTGGATGGCCGGCACACCGGACCGGGAGGCGCTAAAGCGAGGACGGGATCTCATGCAGGCGGAGCTAGTGGAAGCCTTGATTGAGGAATACCTGCCGCATCTGAATAGATGAGTCACGCAGGCGGTATTTTCAATCTTCCCCGGTTCCAACGGTAAAATTCACGCCCGGATTTTCCGTGATAACCGTAGGGGCGCGATTCATCGCGCCCGATTTCGGGCCATCGCGAAAACCAGGGCGCACGTCGGTGCGCCCCAACAGCGCGCCCGATTTCGGGAATGCGCCCGAATCCAACGGTATAAATTTACGCCCGGATTCGGGCCATCATAATAACAACCCAGGGCGCGATGAATCGCGCCCCTACAAAGAAAAGGAAAAATATCGTGATGACAAAATTAATATCCAAATCAACATTTCGGTTTTTCGACCTATTCCTGCTAGGTTTGTTAGTCCCACTGCTATTGGTGGGGTGTAGCAGTACAAAGGACTATGACATTGTCAATACAGAGGGAATCGTCGAGGGCTGGTCGCTTCGAATTCCAACATCTTTTGGGGTAAATGAGAATGTCCCGGTGAAAGTTTTATATCATGACAAAAACAAGGATATTGATTATCGCTTTTCCGCAGAAATGAGAGCCGTTAAAAGCATCCTTGAAGCAGGTCTCAATTTAGAGACTGACCTACAAAATGGCTTGGCGGTTGAAGCTGATGGCCGTGACCAGGTTAACGCAAGTATTGGTTTACGCACATCAGGACGACTTGGCAGCGGTATGAGTCGTAGGCACCCGGTCTGGCAAGAGATGAAAGATCGTGGATTAAAACCTGAAGATATTTACGAGCTACGACATACGGTTCTGGTTCTTAAAGATAAAAATCAAAGTTTTTCTTTCACTGATGATGGCGGTCGTAATTGGACGAGTTACCCATATCTGGTGCCTAGAAATTGAAGCTATAACAACTTTATTTGGCGACGTATATCTTTGTTATCCTGAGGCTTTTAAACCTTTTAATGTTTAACAAAACTTTAACTCAACCCCGTTATATTTGGTTACCTTAGTAACTTGGATTGGTAAGATTTTTTAATTTGGTTTCCCCTGACAAGGACATTTGCTTACGCCCACAGGAGAAGGCTCCGATTATTCACTTTAAACTTTTTTCACCACTTACCACCATTGGCAGGAGGGCTGAAATGCTCAAATTAGAGGCAAAAAATGGACGTGAAATTTCTGTTGATCTAAATGCCAGCCGCTTGAATATCGGGCGAGACGCGGCTAACGATCTGGTGCTGGAGAGTGAGAGCGTGTCAGGCTTTCACGCCACCCTGTTCTGCGAAGAGGGGCTTGTTGAACTCATTGATGTCGGCAGTACTAATGGCACTCTGATTAACGGTTCCAGGATCAGCGGCCGCCAGCCCCTGAAAACTTGGGATTGTGTGCGCTTTGGGGATTACGAGTTTGAGGTGGTTGATACATCTGGCCGGCGCCCCACGCGCGTGCAGCCTGCGATTGGGGCCGAATCCCCGACCCCTGAGAAACCCGCAACACCAGCTGAGCTAAAATCGGCTGAGACCCCTTTGGCGATCCTGCGGGCGCTGGCCGCTGGAACCTCACCGGCCACTTTCACCGTTACGAAGTCGGTCACCATTGGGCGTGCTGACGGTAACCAGTTGCAATTGGCTTCACCGACGGTCTCGTCCCGGCACGCCGAGATACAAATCCGGGGAACTTTGATCGAACTGGTAGATCTGGGTTCGACCAACGGTACCTGGGTCAATGACACGCGGATCCAGCGGCAGGTGCTTGGCCATGGCGATCGTATCCGTTTTGACGAGATCGAGTTTAGGGTCGAATTGTCCCACTCCGCCACCAAAACTCAAGTTAACCCGGCCATAAAGCCTGCGGTGGCGGCAACGCAAGTCAATCGGGCTATCATAAGCCCAGAGGCGCAACCAGCACCGCATCAGGTAGAGAATAAAAAAACATCAGTTTCGCAAGATGCCGCAGTCGTAGCCACTGGGATGACCGATGTTCTGCCTGCGGAGCAACCGTTAAGCCCGCCACCGCCTCTGCCGTCGCCAAAACAAGGGGAATGGCAGAAGGATTTTGATTTTTCTGCTGAAGATCAGCGCAGTCATCAGCGACAGAAATTTTCGCAGCTGCTCTTTTCCTTTGAGGGCCGTGTTGGGCGCTTGAAGTACTTTGTGGTCGTCCTGGCCCTTGCAATGATTACGATGCTGATTTCAGCTTTGGCGCAATTTTTATTTCTGGGAGAGATTGCGGCTTATGAACCTTATTCAACCTACTATTTCAAAGGCATGCTGATTCAGTGGCTTTGCGGGCTGATGACCTTATGGCCCGTGATGGCGGTGGCAGTTAAACGCATCCACGACCAGAATCGTTCCGCCCATTGGCTCTGGTTGTTTCTGGTTCCCTTTGTGAATCTGGTGATCGGTATCATGCTGCTATTCGTGCCCGGCACATCAGGAATCAACCGTTTTGGCGAACCGGACGCCTGAAGTGACATTCGTTGGGTTTCGTTTTGCTTTGCTCTACAAAACCTACGGGAGCATAAACTCAAAATTTGCGGTTTAGCCAAGGGGACGATTTAAGTATGCAGAATTTCATTATACGTCAGGGGTTATGGGGCTGGGTTGTTTCAGTGCTCATTGCATTGGTCTTTTGCCCTGCTGACTCACTCGCCAAAAGTTGTGCCGAGCAGAATGTTCAACCGCCAGCTCTCAATGAATACCCGGATCGTTTTACCTTGAAGGCTGATGCGAAGGCTGGGTTCCAGTTCGATGTGAAGGGCAAGGCTTATCCCAAAATTGGCTACATGCTGCCCCCCTTGGCTGTCGGTTATGTCGATGGCCGTGCTGAAGTCGTTGATGCCATCAAAAAATTTACCCTTTACAATTCTGACAACAGCCCCCTCAGCTGGCCGGACGCCAAGGTTGTGCTTGCTTCAAATCTGCCATTTCAAATGCAATTAAGCCGCACTTTTGCCGATTCAGAGGTAGATGAAGATGTCTTGCCTGACGGCTCGCTCTTGCGCATGCCGAAAGTGCTTAAAGCCTTTGCTCCTTCGTTACTGACCGAAAACGAAGCTGTGCGAGAATTGATTTACAAAAGCGCTTTTTTGCGGGTTGTTTCGGATAAAGACCTCGCGGATGCGCTCAAAATTCAAGTGTCTGATTATTTGATAAAAGCGAATCAATCTTTTCTTCAAACTGCTGCCAGTGGCGTGAACTATCTCAACAATCTAAAACTGTTGGACAGGGTTGGTCAGGGTGCCAATGCTGCGATGGCGCATGGCCAGGCGACGGATGAGATATATGAAAAAGTCGCGAAACGCATGGGCCGCACTGGCTCCGGCAAGGCTTTAAAATGGGCAAAAGGAATTGCTGTGTTTGCAAATAGCGTGCAGGCCTTCGCTGATGGGAAGTCGCGAGCTTCTGCTTTAGCAGAAGCGTATCGCAATGTTGAAACCTTTAAGTTGCTGGAAGACCTTGGCCAAATATTGATTGCGGCCCAGGTTGATCCCGCGATGTTAAAGGGCTGGCTGGGTGCGGTGGAAGCGATGGCGGATTATTCAGACAGCTATTTTCAGCAAATTCTGGCCGGTGCCAAACAAACGGGGGTGCCATTGTCGCAATTCGGGTTGGCACTCCTCGCCGCAAGAATAACGAATCCGGCAAGTCTGATTGTTTCTGAACTGAGCAGCCTGGGTTTTGATATCGGCGAGCTGGGGTCTCTGCCGGTCGATTGGCAGCTCTTGAAAATATTGATGTCGTCCTGCGGACGTCGCTACTTGAATTGATCAGCACCGGCCGCTCTCAGGGCTTAGATTCAACCGCGCTCAACTTGCGCGAGCTGCTTGGTTTTCAGCAGCGTTTGAATTTTCTGCTCGCCGATGAACTTTATGGGACATTGTGGGAGAAACGCTTCAGTCTTTCTGCTTCCGGGGTTGCCAAGTGGGTGACATTCGGGGTGAAAGATTTGTTCAACCCGGGGTTGCAAGCGGCGAAACTGAGCCTGCGCGAGCAACATTTGCAGACCATAAGGATGGAGATGGCGGTGCGTGATCATCTGGCGGATTTAGTCGATGCGTTACAACCCTCCTATGCCGGACCAGCCGCAACAGGGACTGCGCAGAGTTCGATCATTACGCTGATTGATAACTCGGGAAGCAACAGCCACACAGACCCGACCAATTTGCGTGCCGCTGCGATGCGCCTGATTCTGGATACCGCCGAGGTTGATACGCGTCTGGGGGTCGTGCTGTTCGACGATACGGCTGCGGTGGTGGCGGATGCCGGAATCCTGGGACCACTGGACGGTGGTCAGCGTGATCTTCTGCGTAATAAATTGCAACTGATTGGTGCCGGTGGCGGCACCAATATCCGTGCCGGTCTGACGAAGGCTGCTGAGCTGGTCTGTGGTGAGAATGCGTCGATTATTCTTTTGAGCGATGGCCAGGATCACAGGTGGCGCGGAGAAGTCGACATGTTAGCTGCCGGAATCAAGATTCATACGATTGCCCTGTCCGCTGAGGCGGATCAGGAAGGGTTGAGTCAGGCGAGTGCCATGACGGGCGGCATTGCTGCTGTGGCCCGCGATGCCACTGATTTGCACAATATTATCGATAGCTTGTTTGGCACCGCCGAGGGCCGACAGATGCTGGCTTCCCGCAATGGTGTAATGAAAACCGGCGATCGGGTCGAGTTCAGTTTCTTTGTCGAACCCGACCTTGGTGGACTTGATTGCCAGGTAACCCTGCCGGGGAGCGATATCGATTTGACGGTCATCAGCCCTGATGGAAAACGGATTCCTATCAATGAAGCAGTCCGCGACGGTTTTGGTGTCGAAGCGCTGACTTACGACATCATTCGCTTGCAAAATCCGCAAGCCGGCCAATGGTCCATGCAGCTCGAAGGTGTGGCCCTGGCTGCGCAGGGGGAAGCTTACACTGCGCGGGCTTATGCACGACAACCCCGGATTCAGACGCGCTGGATTGACAGTGTCGTCGTGCCTGAAGCCGGAAGCTCTTTTTATGTCAGTGTCGATACTCAGGGTGAAGTGACCTGGAACAAGGTGAATGCGGTGATCTATAAACCCGATGGCAGTGTTCACAATGAATCAAGGACGCTGGATGCTTTGGCTGCGGCTTTGGGTGGGGAAGAGAATATAGGTGTTTTTGATTTTTTACCGAAGGTGCCCGGAGTCTATCAGATTCTTGTGGAACTCAAGGGCGAAACCAGGTCGGGCGCCCAGGTGGCGCGGATGATGGACAGAACCTTCAGGGTTGCTCCGGCCGGTATCGGTAAACGTTACGAGCATCAGATTGATCCGTTTATCCGGCGCGTTCCCGGTGCATTGTAACTAAGGATGATGGCCACAATGACCCCTCAAATTGTGAATTCTCAATTAGCAGTATGGCGTTCATATTTTTGCCCTGGCTTCATTAGATGCTGCTGGAGGGTTTCAGTCTCTACATACTGGTGGTTACCAGCGGGGTGCAGGATTTGGTCGGGCGGACTCTGTCTGCCACTTGCACCAGCGGATTTACCACCATTGACAATATCCCGCCCGCACTGATCATCGTTTTCCCCAATGCAGGTGCCAAGCAGATTGCACCTGATGCGGTGAGCCGCCTGACTTTCAGTGAAGCACACGATCCTGTCAGCCTGGACGGCATAGTTCTGCAGCAGGGTTGCAGTACTGTGGCGATTCGTCTCGATCTGGTGCAGGAAGGCCGAGTGGTCATTCTGACGTCGCTCGCCCTGCTAGCCACCGCCGTTGCGGCGAGGTTTATCCGCGCCAGATTCCGCCGGGCGCGGAGATGGTCTCCTATTCACCGCTCTACGGCAGCCTGCCGGTCGGACCGGCCTTTGATATGGCAATTGCCGCCCTGATCCGGCGCGGCGGGGTGATCTACCCGGCACCGGTCGGCGAAGAGAATGACTTTCCCGGCAGGCTGGTGCGCCACTCCGAGCCGATCGGGACGCGCCCCATCGCCTGTCTCAAATGCAGCGGCGATGGCGAAGTCGGGATCATCCACCTTGGCGCCTGAATGGAGTTGAACTGATGCGCGCAAGACTGTCCGGGGTGATGCTGGGGGTCATGCTGCTGGCGGCGTTGCCGGCTGCGGCCTTTGACTTTGCCGCGCTGGGAGAGCCGCAGCGTCTCGGTTTGGCGCTCTACGACGGGCTCAGCTACCATCCCGATGGCGTCAGCTTTCATCTGCTCTCGCTGAGCGCGCTCTACGATTATCGGCAGATCTGGGAGCATGACGCGCCGCTCCCCCTGCGCTTCAAGCTCGAGGCCGGGGTGGGTCTGGCCCAGGTTGACGAGCGGGATGAACTGCGCCTGGTCGCTGCCGGCGGGATTATGGCGCGCTACAATTTTGACGGTCTGGCCCAGTAGCACTGGCGTCCCTACGCAGAAGCGGGGATCGGTCTGATCTACACCGATTTTCAGGTCGAAGGGCAGGGGCTGCGGCTTAATTTCAATCCGCGCCTCGGGGTCGGTTGTGATTTCGGTGGCAATGAGCGCCAGTGGTTTGCTGCCGTCCATGCCCATCATCTGAGTAACGCCGAGCTGCACCGCGACAATCGCGGCATCAACTCAATCCTGATGCAGTTCGGCCGCTATTTTTGATGGCCTCGCAAAAATTCGTCAACTGCGGCATTTCTGCAATCGTCTCGCGTAGTTGACGTTTTATAACTGTTCAGCACTTTTGTAGGAGCGGCTTTAGCCGCTAACTATCACGTCTGAAAGCGACTCCTACAGCGTCATTCCGGCAGGAATTTAACCGGAATCCAAATTGTGCAGAGTTAAGAGTCTGATCAAAACTGTACTCTCGGCGTCCTCTACTGGTTAAGCTCGATTTTTTGGGATTTGATAAAGGTTGCTGGCGTCCAAAAATGAAATGAGCGATTACCCCTCTCTCTTGTCCATCTCCACTTCTGCTATAATCGCGACAGAGCCTGCCTCATTTCACTTTTTAACGGAAGGAGATCAGTCATGAAAAGAACAATTATGGGGATCTTTTTTGTTTTGTTTGCAAGCCAGGTTTTTGCCGCAGGTGGGCCAGTGAGTTACACCCTCGACGCCGAAGCCTATGAGGGGTATTTTGTCAGCCCAAAAGAGGGGGCACCCCTGGTGATCCTGCTGCACGACTGGGATGGTCTGACCGATTATGAAGTGCAGCGTGCTGAAATGCTGGCCGACATGGGTTATGCGGTTTTTGCCGCCGATCTCTTCGGTGTGGGGGTTCGCCCGACGGAAGACAAGGAT
>Ga0100398_1002917_pt1 | contig 14097 bp, 12 predicted proteins | sample CryGeymeta201522_FD_81568 | JGI IMG/M metagenome (GOLD analysis project Ga0100398, IMG submission 81568) | Groundwater microbial communities from Crystal Geyser aquifers in Utah, USA - Crystal Geyser metaG 2015-22 | ecosystem: Environmental > Aquatic > Deep subsurface > Groundwater | place: USA... | reverse complement strand
GGTCTTCGGAACCGGGGGTCGTGGGTTCAAATCCCTCTAGGCGCGCTATCTGAGTCGCCTTCTTTTGCAAACATTTTGCTAACAAACTGATTGACATGCCCCGACACCAGATACTACCCTAGATACAAAATGAGTTCGGTCCTCAAACCATAAACCATGTCATTGTATCTGAAGACATCTTCTGGCACACCGGGCTTCTATCTTGTATTGGCTGGCAAGCATGATAGAGTCAAAGCATTGAAGCCATCACTAGAGTGGTGCCCTCGTTCTGATGGAAATTAAAGAGGAAGGAGGGAAAATGGAAGCCTTAAAATTTTATGTGAACATTGGTGAAAACGGTAAGATTGATTTACCTGAGCTGGGGAAACAGTTACTTCCAATTTAGAAAAGAAAGATTACACCATTTTAATCACCCAGGCTGATACGGAAGAGGGCACTTTGCCCCAGGATAGTATGGTGAGGGTAGATAAAATATATTCCTTGAGCCAATTGATAGTGATAAAGGGGTTAGGGAGGATTAAGCAAGCAACTTTCGAGAAGATTGTAGTTCTCCTGAACAGGCTGGTGGCTCCGTAAGGGTAAATAGAACTTTCATCTTTCCCATCCTTTACCACGAAGCCGTGGCACAATATAAAAAGTGAGAAAGGTCGGCATCAAGCAATTAAGAGTCTCAAAACCCAAGCCTTTGAGAGCCAGCCATTCCTCCTTTGCTCTGATGGCAAGCCGATAGCCTTAATTGTCCCTACTGGCAACTTAAGCGAGCAGGAAATAGCTACCCCAAAGGCCGCAATGGAAAAGCCCTCTCAGGTGAAAATTCCTAAAGTCAAAGTCCCAGCTCTTCCTTAGCCTGCTTTTTTCAACCTCAACTTACCCCAAGTTTATCCTTCTTAACCTCACAATACCAGGGTAACAAAAAGGTAACTACTCACCCTGCTGTCATTCTGAGCCCTGTAATGTCATTCCGAACTTGTTTCGGAATCTCACAGGGTAAACTCCACGAAGAATCTGGTAATGCTCAGGGCAGGCTCCGGCGAAGAATTTCAGAGACCCTTCGCTCCGCTATAGCATTAGATTTGCTACAATTGCATTATGGAAATATAGTTTTAAGGGAGGTAAGTAAATGAATAGGATAACTGCTTATATTGAAAGGGACCCAGAAACAAATTTATATGTTGGTATTGTTCCCGGAATTCCCGGTGCTCACACCCAAGCAGAGAGCCTTGATGAACTTCAGGCAAACTTAAAAGAGGTGCTTGAACTATGCTTAGAAGAAATGGATCCTGAGGCAAGAAGGCACTTACCTGAGTTTGCCGGCATCCAGCAAATCGAGGTTTTGGTTTGACTAAGCTTCCTCTCATCGATGCTGAGAAGATGGAGAGGTTGCTCTTTCTTTTGGGATTTAACAAGGTGCGACAAAAAGGAAGCCACGCCTTCTACCGACACCCAGATGGAAGAACTACTACCATTCCTCACCACCGCGGAAGAGTTTTAGCGCGCCCCTTGATAAGGGAGATTTTAAGGGAAGTGCAACTCAGCATTGAGGAGTACAATAATTATTTGAAACAACTGTGAAATTTGCCTTGCAAAAACATTCCTTTACATCTATCTCGCGAATTTACATTGACTAAACCAAAGGCTAAGAAGGAGACCAAAGGCAAGTCTCGTAAAAAGGGCTTGCCCTCCCTTTTTTGAGGCAACCTCGCTAACTTAATTGGCATCAGGCTGCTGGAATTGCTACAATTGGCTTAGTGAAAATATAGGCCTTAAAGGAGGTGCTCAATGGGGTCTCGAAATGTGCTGGATGAAATACTGGACAAGGTAGATGAAATACCTCTAGAGGATCAGGACATGCTCGTTGAGCTTATCAGAAACAGATACAAGGAAAAAAGGCGAGAGGAAATCTTGGCAAATGCTCGTCAAACACTCGAGGAATATAACAAAGACCTGACTTCTAAGGGGACTGTCTCAGATCTTCTTCGAGAACTAGAGGCGTGATTAATCTAATCTGGGGTAGCAGCGAGAATTCATAAGCTTAGCGGTAAGTTAAAGGGTCTGTGGGCCTTCGTTGTAGCCTATGATTGCCGGGTAGTGTTCCAATTCCTAGATGACCAAGATGTATTGCTAATTGACATCGGTAAACACGATGAAGTTTATTAAACTTTGTGGGGCTTGGAGCTAAACATTGGGCAAAATCAGAGCTAAGAAGCAGACTAAAGGCAAGTCTCGTAAAAAGGGCTTGCCTTGGTTTGCTTGGTTGGGTATTGCCCTGGGGATTGTTGCTACCATTGCCTTTGTCCGCACTTATCCTATAAATCGACCAACTCTATAGCCTTCAGCCAAACGAGGATTTTATTGGCTAGGTCACCAACGTGCTTGAGGACTACGGTTTCGAGGTTGACCTTTACCAGGGTGATGCCATCACTGACTCTAAGGTCATGCTCACCACAGCCGACGTAGCACAGCTCCTCGGGTTGCACATCCTAACACCGTGAGGCGCTGGAGCGACCAGGGAATACTAAAGGCATACCGCCTTGGCCCCCGGTCCGACAGGAGATTCCGCCGCCAGGATGTGGATGCCTTTCTGAAGGAGCAGTGAACAATGCCAGAAGGAAAGTGTCCCAAGTGCGGTTATCACTGTTACGGCTGGGCATTGCTTAACCCAGAGCATCAGACTTGCCCCAAATGTGGCACTAGGTTAGAAATTGACCCGGGAAAGGGAGAAAGACCAATCCGCCGGACTCCCCAGGATACTAAGCCCTGCTAACATTTTGCTAACAAACTTCTCAGCACCCCCTAGCACTGGATGTTACCCCAGATACAAAATGCACTTAATCCATAAACCATAAAACACCTTTTTGTATCTGAGAACACCTTGGCACATTGAATTTCTATCTTCGGAACCGGGGGTCGTGGGTTCAAATCCCTCTAGGCGCGCTATCTGAGTCGCCTTCTTTTGCAAACATCTTCCGTAATTGAGATTCCGAAACAAGTTCGGAATGACATTGAGGCGTTGGGTCAAAGCCCAGCTATTGCCAGGATATCTGGAACTACTTCTTCCCTGCGAATAGCCATGATGTGAACCCCGTCACAGATGGATTCTTTTTTCAGGGTGGCAACCATCCGACCTGCGATCTCTTTACCCTTATTCAGTGCCTCGCCCCTAGGCGCGCTCGCTAGTTCATCAATCAAGTATTTTGGGACAAAGATACCAGGAACATTCTCCGTCATATACTTTGCCATACTAGCTGATGAAAGTAGGACAATCCCCGCTAATATCTTAACGGGGAATTGCCGAGCATATTGCATAAACTTGGCAAAGTTGTCCAAGTCGTAGACTGCTTGAGTCTGAAAGAATTCAGCTCCGGCTTCTACCTTCTTTTCAAACTTGATTAACTGAGGCTCAATTGGTCTTGCCTCGGGAGTGACTATAGCTCCAGCACAGAACTCGATAGTTCCATCAAGTTCGTTCCCTCCCAAGTCTTTCCCTGCTTCCATTTGCCGGATTGCCCTGAGCAGTTGCACCGAGTCAAGGTCAAAAACCCCTTTAGCTTCTTTGTGGTCGCCAACCGGGATAGCGTCACCAGTTAGACAGAGAACATTTCTTATGCCCCTGGTATATGCCAACAGAAGCTCAGCTTGAAGAGCAAGCCGATTGCGGTCACGGCAGGTCATTTGCAATATAGGTTCGCCACCTTGCTCTTTGATAGCCAGGCAGCCGCCGATAGAGGGAAAGCGCATCACCGAACTTTGGTGGTCGGTAACATTTAACGCATCCACCTTATCTTTGAGAAGGTCAATATGATGAAGCATCTTCTCAATATTTGTTCCTTTTGGCGGACCAATCTCACTGGTCACCACAAACTTCCCAGAGTTAAGCACTTGCCTGAACTTTGATATCATGATTCTCTCTCCTTACCTATACTAACTTAATGACTCTTGGTCTAGGCACTACCTGATAATTCTTTGGGGGATGATACTTATGCATCAAGTCAAGCCTACCTTGTTCCTTCAGACGCTGATATATGAGTGTCCAGGCACAATCCTTTTCTTTGTCCACCTCACACTTGCCATTGTTGGTGCCACCACAGGGACCATTCAGCAAACCTTTATGGCATGCCGTGAGGGGGCAAATGCCGGCTGTTTCACCCAGGACACATTGACCACACTGGGCACAGACTTCGTGAAAGTAGCCCGGACTGTCTTCCACGCCTATGAATAGAGTATCCAGTGCTGGAATGACTGGCTTGTCAATATATAGGTTAACTTTATGCACTCCCAAGGCGCACGCCATAACCAGGATACAGTTAGCATTCTGAATACCCTGAATTAAGTTCAGGGCACCCTCGGTCATTTCATCACAAGCAGTAGGGATAACTGTCCAGCCTGTCACTAGCTTGCCTAGCTCTTGCAAATGCTCCTTCATATTCAAGACTTCCTCTCTTCCCCCAGTTTTAGTCATTGTGGCACACGTGCCACAGCCAACGATACACACTCGGTCAAATCTATCCAATTGCTGCTTTACTTCGTCAAAAGGCTTTTGTTTGGTAATGGATTTCATCTTAAACCTCCCTCATTTCTCTAGGTCGCACCTCAGGCATCGCTTAGCTTCTTGTCTGGCTCTTTCCTCTGAGAATGCCAGTTCTGTCTCCTTAAAGCTCTGTTTTCTTTCCTCAACAGGAAGTCGGGAGATTTCCGGCCTAAATTGGGGCTCCCAAGTCTCCTCTTCTTCTCTACTTATTACTTCCTCAATAATGCCGGGCTTTAGGTCGTATATCTCAACTCGTGAGGTATCACCCTTGAGGTATTTATCTATAGCGATAGCACCTCTTCTACCAGCAGCAATAGCCTCTACAACCATGCCTGGTCCGAAGACAAAATCCCCTCCGGCAAAGACCCCAGGGACATTGGTAGCCAATCTATTGTCATCGACAACCAGCCTTTCCCAGCGGGTGCGTTCTAGCGCGCTATCCGGGGGTAAAAATGATAAGTCGGGAGCTTGACCTACGGCAGCAATGACAGTGTCGGCATCAGCAAAGAATTCAGAGCCAGAGACAGGTACCGGACGGCGGCGTCCACTGTCATCAGGCTCACCTAGCCTCATATGAGTACATTGTAAACCAGCTATCTTCCACTTGTCGCTTACTATTCGGGTAGGGCTCACCAGGAAATTAACCTGGACGCCTTCAGCTAAAGCCTCGTTATATTCGACTTCAGTAACCGGCATCTCCTCCCGTGACCGGCGGTAGAAGATGCTGACTTCGTCAGCACCAAGGCGGAGGGCAGTACGAGAGGAATCCAGAGCCACATTGCCGCCCCCGACAACAGCTACGCGTCGCCCAATTCTGACTGACTTGCCAACTTTCACATCTCTTAGAAATCTCAAACCGTAATAGAAGCCTTCTAGGTCTTCCAGTTCACCAGGTATGCCTATGCGCTGGCTTCTTTGCGCCCCAGCAGCGATGAAGACGGCTTCAAAGCCATTTTTCCTAAGGCCTTCTACAGTGAAGTTTACATCAATTGGTGTGCTGTATCTTATCTCCACCCCGCGCTTAGCAATATAATCTATTTCCCTTTGAATAACCTCTCGTGGCAAGCGAAAGTCGGGTATGGCTACTGAAAGCATACCTCCACCTACGGGAAGAGCTTCAAAGACGGTAGCCGGATAACCCATCTGAGCTAAGAAGTAGGCGCATGATAGTCCACAGGGTCCGGCACCCACCACAGCTACTTTTTGGCTATGAGTCTGGGGAAAGGGTTCTGGTTCGGGTAATTCGCCAATATGCTCAAAATACCAGTCGGCAGCGAAACGCTTTAGCCCCCTGATGGCTACTGGCTCATCAAGCTCCCCACGGCGACACTTGCCTTCGCAGGGATGATGGCAGATGCGTCCGCAAATAGCTGGGAAGGGGTTGCGCTCCCTGATGGTTTCAACAGCCTCCAGATATTCACCGGCAGCAATGTGAGCCACATACTTTGGAATGTTAATCCCCACCGGGCAGGTATGCTGACAGGGCGAAATCATGAGCGCGTCGCACACTGCCGCCGGACATTTCTTTTCTTTTATATGAGCCTCATATTCGTCTCTAAAGTAAGCAAGGGTGGTAAGCACAGGGTTAGGGCAGGTTTGCCCCAAACCACAGAGGGAGCATTCCTTTACCGTCTTAGCTATATTAAGTAAGGTTTCAATGTCGCTCTCACGCCCTTTACCCTCAGTAATTCTGGTCAGGATTTCTAGCATCTGTCTAGTTCCTAGGCGACAAGGCACACATTTACCACAGGACTCAGCCTGAGTGAAGTTGAGGAAGAAGCGGGCGATATCTACCATGCAGGTGGCATCGTCCATCACTACCATGCCACCAGAGCCCATTATCGAGCCTAACTTGGTCAGTGATTCGTAGTCAACAGGCGAGTCCATGAAGCGGGCGGGGATACAACCCCCTGACGGACCACCAGTCTGCACTGCCTTAAAGCGTTTTCCACGCGGGATACCGCCGCCTATATCGAAGATAACTTTTGATAGTGGTGTGCCCATTGGTACCTCTACCAAGCCGCTGTTAGCAATCTTCCCAGTGAGAGCGAAGACCACTGTACCCTTGCTCTTCTCGGTGCCAATACCGGCATACCAGTCAGCGCCTCGGTCAATAATAATCGGAACTGTAGCCAGTGTCTTTACATTGTTGATGATGGTGGGTTTGCCATCCAGACCTGATTGAGCGGGAAATGGCGGCCTAGGGCGAGGCATGCCCCGCCGTCCCTCTATAGACATCATAAGAGCCGTTTCCTCTCCACAGACAAAAGCCCCGGCACCTTCTCTTAAGTCTAGTTGAAGACTAAAGCCGGAACCTAGTATGTTATCACCCGTTAAGCCATGCTCTTTTACCTGCCTCAAGGCAATCTTTAGCCGCTCTATGGCCAGAGGCTTCTCTGCCCGACAATAAACATATCCTCCGGAAGCACCGATAGCATAAGCCGCGATAATCAGCCCCTCAAGGACGGAGTGAGGGTCTGCCTCCAGAATACAGCGGTCCATGAAGGCGCCAGGGTCACCTTCGTCGGCGTTACATATCATATATTTCGGTGAACCAGGGGCATTGCGACATAATTCCCACTTGACTGCGGTAGGGAACCCAGCACCACCCCGTCCCCGGAGTCCTGCCTTCTTGATTTCCTCAATCACCTGCCCCGGCGTCATCTGGAAAAGGACCTTCCGCAGAGACAGATAGCCACCGCGAGCAAGGTAATCATCAATCCTCTCCGGGTTGATGTGCCCGCAGTTACGCAGGACCACGCGCTCCTGCTTCTTGTAAAAGTTTATATCTGAGTAGTGCGGTACAGCTTGGCCAGTTACCGGGTCGATGTAAAGCAATCTGTTCACCACCTCGTGGGCGCACAAATGCTTCTGGATGATCTCATCAATATCATCTACCGATACGTGGCAATAAAAGACATCCTCAGGTTCCACTATTACTGTAGGACCAGCTTGACAAAAACCATGGCAACCGGTGGGCTTTACCTCAACAGGCAAGCCATTTTGCGTCACCTTCTCTTCTAGACGCCGCAGAATTTCGTCCGACCCGGGGCAACCTGATCCACGACAGACAAGAATTGTGTGCTGACCATTGGTTGAAACCGTAGCTTTTTCCTCAACCATCTCACTGCCTCCCATGCTGACCAAAGATTAACGCCACCTTCTTAGGATTCATGCGACCGTAGATGTTCCTGTTGATAACCATGTTAGGTGCTAGTGCACAACAACCAATGCAAGCCACCGTTTCCAGACTATACTCAAAATCAGGAGTGATTTCACCCTCTTGAATACCGAGATGCCTCTTGACTAACTTCAATATAGTTTTCCCACCTCGCACGTGGCAGGCGGTCCCCCGACATACCCTAACAATGTTTTTCCCTCGTGGTGTGGTATAGAGCTGTGCGTAAAAAGTAATTACCCCTTGTACTTGAGCCGGAAATAGCCTCAAACCCTTTGCTATGAGGCCAATGCTACTCGGAGGAATAAAGCCAAACTCCTGCTGAATTCTCTCGAGAAGGGGTAGTAAAGCCCACCGCTCATTCTGGTATTCAGCTATAACCGTCTCTATACGTGCCAGATCAGCTTGTGCGACTATCTTCTTTTTCGCCATGAGGTCCTACCCTTTCTATTCTTACATTACACGCCTTGAGTGAAGGCGTTTTTGCCTCCGGGTCTAAGGTAATATCAAATAGCCCATTAACCGGAGTTTCCGGGAACGAAATTGGCATAAAGAGCGTCCCTTCGGGGAGACCATCGATAATTTTAGCAATGGTGGTTAATTTAGAGACCGGTGAAATAACGCTGACCTTATCGCAATGGCTAATTCCAAGCTTTTGGGCGTCAGCCTCACCAATTTCCACAAAAGACTGGGGGGAAAATTTCTTTAACCGCCAGGCCCTTGAGCTCCTGGTGCCAGTGCCAAAATGGTAAAGTATAGTTCCTGTGAGCAAAGTAAAAGGATAGCCCTCCTTTGCCTCCAAAAAGGGGGCCTTCCCCTCTCTCCCCCTTATCTGTCGAGGGACGTGTGGGGTATATTGAACCGGAGAAAAACGGGCAAATCCCCTTAACAATTGTCCCCGGTAGGAACGGCCTGCTTCCCGGATGCTAAGCTCATCCTCATGTAGCCTCTGTGAATCGGCATATCCTTCGTATAGGGGGACTAATTCCTCAACCTCATCCATAACCTGCTGGAGGGAAGAGAATGGCAGTGGACACCCCATCTTGTCTGCTAGTCGCAGGATTATTTCCCAGTCTGACAAGCTTTGACCGAGGGGCTCGATAGCTTTCCTCACTTGGTTTACCCTTCCCTCAAAATTGGTAAACGTCCCCTCTTTTTCAGCAAAGCTTGTCGCCGGCAGAACCACACTTGCTAATTTAGCTGTTTCCGTAAGGAACATATCCTGCACCACCATGAAATCAAGGGAAGTCAGAGCTTGGGTAACCAGACTTGAGTGTGGGAAGCTTAAAACGGGGTTTTCTCCTATGATATATAGCCCAGCAATTTTTCCCTGTCTCGCTTGCTCCACGATTTCCAGAGCGGTTAGCCCAGGGTTAGCTGGCAAGCTCACCCCCCAACGGTCTTCAAACTTCCTTCTGGCTTGAGCATCGGATACATTTTGATATCCGGGGAGGAAATTGGGCAATGCCCCCATGTCGCAAGCGCCTTGTGCGTTATTTTCTCTTTGCAGGGCATAAATGCCCCCTCCCCTACGCCCAATGTTACCGGTCAATATCGCCAGGTTCGCCAGAGCCTTTACGCTGTCTGTTCCACTCGTATGCTGAGTGATTCCGCTGCCATAGACAATCGCCGCCTGGCTTGCCGCGGCGTATAGTCGAGCGGCGGCGCGAATTTCCTTACTGGCAATGCCAGTGATAGCCTCCGCATACTCAGGGGAATATTCCTCTAATGTTTTGGTGCATGCCTCAAAATTATCCGTTTCACGAGCGACAAACTCCTCGTCCAGTAAGCCTTCATCAATAATTACTTTTGCCAAGCTATTTAGCAAAGCCACATCAGTGCCGACCTTAGGGCGCAGCCAGAGATAGGCAAACGAAGAGAGCTTTGTTCGCCGGGGGTCTATCAATATAAGCTTAGCCCCTTTGTATTTAACAGCACGCTTTATAGTGTATCCAACGATAGGGGCTGATGAGGGAGGGTCAGCTCCGATAGCTATTATCACCTCTGATTCCTCCAGAGCACTGACGTAATTTGTAGTGCCGGGGAAGCCAATAGAGGTACCAAGACCTATCCGAGTGGCAGCGTTATACAAGCTACTACCATTATCAATATTATTGGTGCCCAGCACACATCTGGCGAATCTTTGCAAGAGATAGTTCTCTTCATTAGTGCACTTGGATGAGCCCAGAACAGCCAGGCTGTCGGGACCATGCTTGTCCTTTATTCGCTTGAATTCAGTGGCGGCTAGTTCTAAGGCTTGTTCCCAGGATACCTCTTCAAAACTCTCATTTGCCTTGACTAATGGTTTGGTTAGCCTATCTGGACTATGGATAAAATCGCAGCCATAGCTTCCTCTCACACAAAGCGTGCCATGATTTACTGCATCCTGTTTGCCTGGCGTAACCCGCACTACGTGATTATCTTTGACTTCCAGGCAAATACTGCATCCACAGCCACAAAAAGGACAGGTTGTCTGAGTAGCGGTTTTAGTTGTCCCTCTATAGGCCCTCTCCTTCTCCATGAGAGCACCCGTCGGGCATAATGCCACACAAGTGCCGCAAAATGAGCACTCAGAATCTTCCAATGGCAAATCATTTAGCGTTGCCGGTTTGGCAGTAAATCCTCGCCGAAAATAGTCAATAGCCCCTTCAACGGCTAACTCCTGGCATGCCCGTATACACTTGGCGCACAGTATACATTTACTCGCATCCCTTTCGATAAACGGATTGACCTCCTCGATGGCAGCCATTTGAGGAATCCTCTGAAACTCTGACAATCCGATACCCATATCTGAGGCAATCTGCCGCAATTGGCAGCGGTTACCTTTGTCACACACCAAGCAGGAATCAGGATGGCTGGCAAGCATCAGCTTAACTATGGTGCTGCGATGCCCTGTGACTCGGGGGGAATGGGTGTTTATCACCATCCCTGGTGCTATGGGTGTGACACAAGATGCCAGCAAAGCGCCACTTTGTTCATTTTCTACCAAGCAGACGCGGCAAGCACCAATCGAGCTTAGATGGGGATCATAGCAGAGTGTGGGAATATTTATGCCTGATTCCCGTGCTAACTCCAGGATAGTCATTCCTGGATAGCCACTTACCTCCCGTCCATCAAGGGTAATAGTTACCGACTGCAAATCAGCTCCTTCAAAATTAGTCTTGAGTCATTAGTCATTAGTCTTTAGACTATAGACTATTAGACTGTTGACTATTGACTCTTTGGCTTGCCGACCTGACAGCAGCGAGAAGTTGGGAACTAGCAGTTCTCTTAGGAATAAAGCCAAATGCTCCTGCTTGCTCGCTAGCGAGGACATTCTGTTCGTCATCATATTGGGTCAACATCAACACCCTAACTTGTTTGCATTCCCGGCATATTTGCTTCGTTGCCTCGAGACCATTCATACGCGGCATGACTATATCCATTAACACTACATCAGGTAAAAGCAGGAGCGCCTTCTCCACAGCATCTCCGCCATCTATCGCCTCTCCAACCACCAGCATATCTCTTTGCAGGCTTAATAGAGCATGAATTCCTTCTCTGACTACTGCGTGGTCATCTGCTATCAGCACTTTGATCCTCCGAGTTACCTTATCCAGTAGCTTTTCAACTTGGGACACCAACGCATCTGCTGCGACGGGCTTGCAGAAGTAATCTTCCGTCTCAAGTCGTAATCCTTCGTCGATCCTCCACCCCTTAATCAGTTGCTTTTCTGGTGGGGCGTCAACCACGATGAGGGGTAAATCCCTGAAACTCGGGCTCTGCTTCAGCCATCGGTGAAGCAAGAATGCGTCTCCGCGTGGCACTATTGTGCCCAAGATAATTAAGTCCGGGTTCTGATAGCGCACCATTTCCTGTGCCTGTCTCTTATTACTCGCAGCGGCTACTTGATAGGCCCTGGCTTCCAATGCGACTTGCAAATCCACAGTGAACTCAGCCTCATCATCCACAACCAGAATTTTGGCTCTCTTTTCCATCTTTGTCGCCTCCCTAGCGTCCCTCGGCAGATAAGGTGAGTGGAAGGGAGGGCCTCCTCTCTTCCAGGTTCTTGCTAATCTGTCTTGGTCAGCTAATATAAGGATAAACAATACTTGCCGAAAGAGAAAGAGGTTTTTACCCCAAAAAGACAAGGAATATGACCCTAATTTTCTTGGGCTGATGCCCTATTTATAGGGGTTGGAGCTCTTACCAATAAAGAGTAGCATGGGGATGCCCTGAACTTGTTTCAGGGTATGTAGAATAGTGGGCAACAATTTCAAACGGTAACAATGCCCTTACGCAGAGCATATTTGACCAAGTCAATCCGATTATGGATATCAAGCTTAGCCATAAGACTGGTCTTGTGTGCGTCCACAGTCTTGGGGCTAATTACCAACATATCCGCTATTTCCTGAGTAGTATATCCTTCCGCTAACAACTTAAGTATCTCCCTTTCTCGGTCTGTCAACTCTTCATAGGGGTCGTGACTCTTCCTTATGCTGGCTCCCTGTTGATAGTCTTCAACCAAGAGTCTGGCTACAGATGGAGATAAAAAGGAATCTCCACGGTGAACAGAGCGAATACCGGAAACAAGTTCCGAGGATGCGGCTCTTTTGCTAACGAAACCGCGGGCCCCAGCTTCAATAGCCGGAAAAACATACTCCCTATCATCATATTGGGTGAGTGCCAGCACTTTTATCCCTGGAAATTCCTTGCATATTCGGCGTGTCGCCTCCAATCCACCCATGATAGGCATAGCTATGTCCATGAGCACTACGTCAGGCATAAACTTTGTGACCATATCCAATGCTTCTCTTCCGTTGGCCGCCTCGCCTACTACTTCCATATCCCCGGCTAGCCCCAGTAAAGCACAAATGCCCTCCCGCACAATGGTATGGTCATCTACCACCAATACTCTTATCTTTTGCATCGGCTGTGCTCCAAGTCATGGGAATCCTGGCGGTAGCTGTAGTCCCCTGTCCCGGCTGAGACTGGATTGAGCAAGTACCACCGAGTAGCTGCACTCTTTCCTTCATACTGAATAGTCCGGCGCCTCGCCCACTCTCTTCTATACCACTGAGCTGCGAGACGTCAAAACCCTTGCCATCATCGTTGATACATAGCACCAGCTCATCACCCTCGCGTTTTAAAGATATGGTGGCATTTCTTGCCTGAGAATGTTGCATAATATTGGCTATGGCTCCCTGAGCCCAGCGGAAGAGTCCCACCTCTACTTCTGCTGGCAGAGACTTGCCGACCTGAACTTGATTCAGGGCAAAGGAAACATCAATGCCCAACGAAGTAAGGTTAGTTTCAGCACACTGACGAATAGCAGGGACGAGCCCAAGTGTATCTAAGGCACTGGGGCGGAGGTCGGCTATCAGTCTGCTCACCTCCGTGCTTATCTGAATTGCCAATGAATGCGTTTTTTTCAACCTAGCTTTGAACTCGGTATCTTGGATTCCAGCTATTTCAGCCATTTCTATTAACACCTCTAAGTTGAGTGCCAAACCAGAGAGCGCCTGGCTAGTTTCATCGTGCAGTTCCCTAGCGATTCTCCTTCGTTCCTCCTCCTGAGCTAATAAGGTCCGCCGCGCTAGCTCTCGATACCTTTCCCTACCCCTTCTCAATTGTTCATATAGCTTTGCCTGCTCGATAGCTACGCCAAGTTGATCTCCAATCGAGTTCAAGAGATGCATGTCCCATTTGCTGAAACGATGTGAGATACGGCTAGCAACATTCATCACTCCCAGAACCTTGTCTTTCGCTTGAAGAGGGACACTGAGGAATGCTTTTAAACCTTCCGTGCTTATCAGATCAAGACGAACAGCACTTGGTTCCAAGGAGATATCCTCCAACAGTGTTGACCGGCCACTTTGAGCTACCTTTCCAGCGATTCCCTCACCAAGTTTGACATGCATTTCCTCAGCGTATGTGGCAGACAGACCATGGTAGACACGGTAAGATAGCATCTTTGTTTCCTCATCTAGAAGCATAATTCCCCCGATACTTCCATCCATAATATCAAGCACACTATTCAAGCCAATACGGAGAATAGCTTCCAGATCCTGAAGGTTGCTGGTTGCCGCCGAAACACGGCTCAAAGCTACAAGGTCACTAACCTTATTCTTAGGCTCACTCTCTGAATCAGGCATATTTAAAGCAAAGTTAGCGGGTCAACATATCCAATACCTATGCTGTTTCCCCTTCCATTCTTGCCCACCACTACCGAAATAGTTTTGGCGATGTCCAGGGGCCACCACTTAAAATATATACCAAGTCCCATATTTATGTCAATGTCGTGTACTCGTTCATATGATTAGTGACATTTGATCTCCCCCCTTGTCATTGCGAGGAGCGTATGCGACGAAGCAATCTCCATGGGGATGAGATCCTCCACTGCTCTCACGAT
>Ga0100398_1002912_pt1 | contig 14104 bp, 11 predicted proteins | sample CryGeymeta201522_FD_81568 | JGI IMG/M metagenome (GOLD analysis project Ga0100398, IMG submission 81568) | Groundwater microbial communities from Crystal Geyser aquifers in Utah, USA - Crystal Geyser metaG 2015-22 | ecosystem: Environmental > Aquatic > Deep subsurface > Groundwater | place: USA... | reverse complement strand
TTTTTGAGAAGTTACGAAATCTTGTCCCCGGGGACAGGGAAAATCTATCACACTCGTTCGCGATGACATTTTTACGATGGTCCATATTGCATTACCACGAATTATTGAGAAGATACAAATTACGGCATTTTTCAGGGAAAGCTTTAGAACTGAAATTGTGGTATAAAGTTTACTGATTTGATAATAGGAAAGGAACTCCCCAATGATACAACCCCTGGATGGGTCATGGGCCGCGCTCGTCACACCTTTTTCCGGTGGAAAGGTTGACCAGGAAGCTCTTTTGCGCTTGGTTGACCTTCATCTGAGCGCAAAAACCGATGGTCTGGTTATCTGCGGAACAACGGGCGAGTCCCCCACCCTCGCAGTTGACGAGCGGTCGGCCCTTATGGAAACCGTTGCCGGGCGACTCGGCGGAAAGATCAATCTGATGCTCGGGACGGGGGGAAACAACACCGCATCATCGATCGAACTTACCCGAAGAGCCAAAGATTTAGGCGCCCGGGCAGTTCTGGTTGTGGTTCCCTATTACAACAAGCCGACACCGGCCGGCTTGTTGGCTCATTTCAAGGCGGTTGCCGCTTCGACTTCCCTTCCGGTCATATTGTACAACGTCCCTGGCCGGACCGGAGTGAACATGAATGCGGCAACAACCCTGGAACTGGCGAAGGTCTCCAATATCAAGGGAATTAAAGAAGCTTCTGGAAACCTCGATCAGGTCATGGGTATCCTGCAAAAAGCCCCGGATGGTTTTTCCGTCTTCAGCGGGGAAGATTCCCTTAATTTCCCGATCATGGCGTTGGGAGGACGCGGCACGATCTCGGTGACAGCGAATGTCGTTCCTGACCGGATGAAGGCGTTCAACGACGCATGCCTTGCAAAACAATGGGAAAAGGCCCGCGAAATCCATTTTTCAATCCTTCAGCTTCACCGCGAGATGTTTCTGGAAGCCAACCCCATCCCGGTAAAGTCGGCACTCAATCTGATGGGTTTGATTCACGACGAGCTTCGACTTCCTTTGGTTCCGGCCCTCCCAGCAACACGTGCTCAGCTTGCAAAGACCCTTGAAAGGATGGGCATCATCAAGCCCTAAACACAATGGACCTGTTCTGGTCGATTTTCCGGGATTTCAGCTTCATCGATTTTCTGGATATCCTGCTTGTCAGTTGGGGCATCTATCGTGTTCTGCTTCTGATCGAGGGAACACGGGCGCTGAATCTACTGAAAGGTCTGGCAATCATATTTCTTCTCCTCATTTTCACGAAGGAACGTGATTTCAACGCATTGAATTGGGTCTTGTCCAATACACTTCCCACAGGGTTTCTGGCACTCGTAGTGATCTTTCAACCAGAGCTCAGGCGGGCGCTCGAGGAAATCGGAAGAAGCGGCTTCCTGGCCGATCAGTTCAACCCCAATGAGGATCTGGGCGAACTCGTTGAAGAAATTGTCAAGACAATCGAAAACTCGACCAAGAAACGAATCGGAGCCCTGATCGTTTTCGAACAGGATATCGGCCTCAAGGATTTCATCGACAAGGGAGTCCCTCTCCACAGCCACATCACCTCCGAACTGCTCAATACGATTTTCATGCCGTTCACTCCGCTGCACGACGGTGCGGTCATCGTAAAAAGCGGATTCATCGAAGCAGCAAGTTGCTTCCTTCCAATATCCCAGAACCCCGACCTTGCCAGGGAGGTCGGAACAAGACACCGGGCAGCAGTCGGGATCACCGAGATAACAGACGCGTTCGTTCTTATCGTCAGCGAAGAAACCGGCGCGATTTCGTTCGCCAAAGGTGGCAAGCTTATCCGCGATCTGACGATGGAACGAGTTCGCGACATGGTTCGCACGGCCTTCAAACGCGTGATAAAAAGCAGAAAGCTCTTCCAGACAGCATGAACACACGAATAAGTCTGAAGTTCGTCGCTTTCGTTCTTGGGGTCATCCTTTGGGTCTACGTGAACATAATCCTTTCCCCCGTCGTTCGGCGGAGTTTCCCCGCCCCGGTTGAACTTCGTAACTTGCCGAACCTGATGCGTGCCACACTCAAAACGCAAACGGTCAGCGTTGTCCTTGACGGAACCCGCCGTGATTTTATCCTGACGCGGCCAGATGCCGTTCAGGCATCGATCGACCTTATCAATCTCCGCCCTGGGACCTTCCTGATGCCCGTCAGAGTCAGCCCTCTCCCTGGAATGGTCGTCGTTTCGGTCAGTCCTTCTCAAATCGAGGTTCAAGCAAAAATGCTGGCGGTGAAGGAATTCGACGTATCAGCCGAGGTACTCGGCCAGACCGCGGAGGGATTCATTTCCGAACCCCCCGTCGTTAAGCCACCCCGGGTCAAGGTCGAAGGTCCTCCGGAGCTTGTGGAGCGCGTCACCGGATGCAAAGTTTCGGTTTTTCTTCAGGACGTGAAAAACTCAATCAGCGAAAATCAGAAGGTCACCATCTTTTCGGCTGAAGGCGAGATAGCCACCCCATCCATCAAGGCAATCCCGGACAAGGTCACGATCGTTATCCTCGTAAAAGAGGGGTTTCCTACCCGCACGGTTCCAGTTGCATCGCCGACCTTCATCAACAAGCCTCCCGATGGGTTGCGCCTCGAAAGCTTCGCTATCGACCCCTCCGAGGTGACCATCTCGGGTCCGTTGCGTGCCCTCAAACAGGTCAACGAGGTCAACACACTTCCAATCGACCTTTCATCACTGGTCGGAAGCTCATCGGTGGTAGGGCTATTGAAAGCACCATTGGAAAGCGTTCGTATCGTAGGAACCCCGACAGTCATGGTCAACATCTCTATCGAGCGAACCAAAGTTGTGCGCCCGTACCGTGGTTTCCCGCTTACCCTGAAGAACTCTACCAACCAGCATTGCGTAATCACGCCGTCAAGCTACACCCTGCTATTGAAAGGGTTTGTAGAAGACCTCGAAAAGGTTCATCCAAACCAACTTGGGATAACCCTCGACGTCCGCGGTGAGAAGCCGGGCAGCTACAGCGTGGAACTGACCTGTCCTCCGACCCTTCCGGAAAATGTTGCAGCGCTGGAGATTCAGCCAGGGCAGGTCAACGTGGAAATATCCGAAACTTCCGCCACCGATACAGGAACATCGACAGTTCCAACCCATTCTCCTTGATTCGACAACGGCACTTTCAAACCAAACGAAGGCTTTTTTGCCGCAGATGAACCCGGATGAACGCAGATCTGGAAAGAAAAATCAGAAAAACTGAAGATTCTTTTGCCGCAGATGAACGCAGATGAACGCAGATCTGGAAAGAAAAATCAGAAAAACTGACATGACGATTTCCGTTGACTTGAGGTGCCTCTCCCCAGTATATATATCCCAGATATGGACCCCTATTCCCAAAAACTGATCGAATCTTTTCAGCGATCCACCAAAGAGCGGAAGCTTGAACTCTTGCTCGAAATCAGCCGCGTTCGCGACGAGGCTGTTTTACAGTTCCTGATCAACACGCTCGGTGACGAACACTGGATCGTACGAAAGACTGCAGCCGACTATATCTTTTCCTCGCAAGAAGCTGCCCTCCCCTGGCTCTCAGCCGCACTGAACTCCTATAACGAGGATATCCAGCACTGGGCACTTCAGGTGCTGGCCCGAATGGGGTCCAAGGGCACCCCGTCGATCCTGCGCTCGCTGAAAAGCGCCAACCCCGATGTGAGATATTTTGCCTGCATGGCATTGGGTGAAATCCGCGAGCCCCAGGGAATTCCCCCACTCCTGAAAGCCCTCAGCGATGAGAAATGGGCGGTACGAAAAGCTGCATCTGAAGCTCTTGTCAAGTTCGGGGAAGAAGTCATCCCCATGGTCGAACAGCTCGTGACACGCTCCACCGACGAAGACGCTCGATTCTGGGCGATCAAAAGCCTCGGGAAACTCGGGCCAAAGGCGCAGAAAATCCTGCTCGAAGCGCTCCGAACAGGAGACAAGCAACTTAGATATGTCATCGCCGCCGCCCTCGGAGAGTCCGGTGACAGGCGCGTAATCAAGGTTCTGATCGACAGCCTCGCTGACCCCGACTGGACGATTCGCAAAAGCGCCATGCAAGCTCTTTCTGAAATTGGCGAAAATGCCATGGATCTGATGATCGAGTCACTGAAAGACCCAAACGAAGACATTCGCGACGGATGCCTCGGCGCAATGGTCCGGTGCGGAGACAAAGCGTGGACAAGACTTTTCGCTTTCGTGGAAACGGTCGACGACAACCAAAGGTTCGTCATCCGCAAAGGACTTACTAAACTCGGAACCAGAGTTGTGGAACCCCTGGTAAAACTTTTCAAAACCGGGAAAGCCGAAATCCTAAGTTTCTCGGCCGCTACCCTAGGCGAAATCGGAAGCCCCAAAGCCGTCCCCGTCCTGATCGAAGGACTGTCCAATGACGACTGGAATGTGCGCCGAAGTTGCGCCTACGCGCTCGGCGAGATCGGCGAGAAGGGTGTCGACAAAATCGCGGAAGCTTTGACAAGCCCGAATGACGACGTTCGCTACTGGGTCACCAGAATTCTGGAATCCGTTGGGGAAGCCGGAATGACCTATCTCGTCAAAGCCCTTTCAGACAAAAACAAGAACATACGCTTCTTTGCCGCCAAAGCGCTGGGGGCCTCCAACAACCCCGAAGTCATGCGCGATCTGATTCACGCCCTTGCCGACTCCAGCTGGAGTGTCCGCAAGGCAGCATTCGGAAGCCTCTGCAAACTCGAAAATTTCAGCATCGATCAGCTTTTGCGCAATATGTCGAACGACAATGAGGACATCCGTTTTTGGGTTGGCAAGGTCATCGAGGAGGCAGGACGCAGCAACCTCGATAGCATCCATGATTGCCTTCGTAACGGCAATCCGGAACTTCGACTATGCGCCTGTCAAGCGCTTGGCGCCATCGCAAACCCTGCATCCACAGACATCCTCATCGACGCCCTCCGAGACGAGAACGAATGGGTCCGAATCTATTCGGCAATCTCGCTCGGCAGCATCGGCGACATCAGGGCGGTAATACCCTTGATCAAAGGTCTTTCCGACCGGAATTCCGAGGTTCACAAAAATATCAGCCTGGCTTTTAAAAAGCTTGGGCCCCGTGTTTTTGACACCCTTGAAAAAAGCGTTGAAAGTGACGACCGTGTTCTACGCCGCAACTCCGCTATCGCTCTTGGTGAAATGCGCGAAGAGCGCGGCGTTGACCTTCTCATCCTTCTCCTCGAAGATCCCGATGATAAGGTCCGGCAGGCTGCGGCGGAAGCCCTTGGTCGGTTCTCAGGCCTCAAGGCACAGGCCGTCCTTGTTAAGGGTATCCATGATCAGTCCTACATTGTCAGGGCCGCGGCGCTGGAAGCCATCGGCGAACATGCCCGCCCGGACGGAATTGCAATTCTGACCGAGCACCTGGGCAAAACCAAGGACGAACGCGAGCTTCGTGTTACGCGGCGACAACTCGCGGTGATGGCCCAGAAAATCCCTCTTTCGTTTGTCGAGCTGTTTAAGAACGAATCGGCCGCCATCAGGACCATCGCCGCGGAAGCCCTGTCCGGCGCCGGATTGGCGATAATCCAGATCCTCACGGAGGCGATGGTCGGGAAGGACGAAACGACTGTTTTCTGGTGTCAGAAGGTCATCAAAAAAGTCCGAAATCCCCAGGAGCCCATCTCAGATGCTTGAACCTTGCAAGGCTCGCGACCCTCGCTTGGATTGGCTTCGTCTGGCCGGGCTTTCCTGGCTTGGGGAGACGATCAAAGCAGGCCTGATCAAAAAGTTTGGGACGGCCGAGCGGGTTTTTTCCGCCACCCGTGAGGAGCTGAGCCAAGTCCAGGGCTGGACCGCGTTCCGTCTTGGCCGCTTCCTCGAACAAGGCAGATCCGCAAAGCCAATCTGCTCACCTGCCCTTCTTGACGAAAAAGGTGTACGGCTGCTCCTCTTTTCCGATCCGGATTATCCCGAGCTTTTGCGCCAAATTCCCGATTCGCCGATCGTTCTGTTCGTGCAAGGGAAGCTTCCTCCTCCGGATCGGCCGGCCTTGGCCATCGTCGGAGCACGCCAGGGAACACAACTCGGGTTCGACATCGCCCGAGATTTCGCCCGGGAGCTTTCCCGCGCCGGGTTCGTGATCGTAAGCGGGCTCGCTCTCGGAATTGACACCTTCGCGCATCTTGGCGCTCTCGATGCTGAGGGAACGACGATTGCGGTACTGGGCAACGGAACCGATGTGGTGTATCCTTCCGGAAATCGCAGAATCCGCGATAGAATCCTTTTGACCGGAGCGCTTCTATCAGAATACCCCCCCGGAACCATCGCCCGACCATGGCATTTTCCCGTCCGGAATCGCATCATAGCAGGCCTGTGCTGTGGAACGCTCGTGGTTGAAGCGAGCGCACGCAGCGGGTCACTTATTACGGCGAGGCTTGCCGGCGAGCAGAACCGCGACGTGTTCGCAATTCCCGGATCCATCCGCTCCAGGAATGCTGAGGGAACCATCGCCCTTCTCCAAGAAGGGGCCGAGGTGGTCGCCAGACCACAAGATCTCATCGACCATTACGCCCACCTTCTTCCGGCCCGTGAAGCCGTGTCCGACCCAGACCCAGACCACGACACCGACCTCGACCCCGATGACGAAGAAACCGAACTGTTGACGGCCCTTTCCGCCGACCCGGTTCCTCTCGATCACCTGCTGGTCGACGGTCGGTGGAGTCGGGACAGGCTCTTCTCCATGCTTCTGTCTCTCGAGATGCGGGATGCAGTGGTTAAGCTTCCCGGCAACTACTACCAGTCGAAACCCAATTACCGCTCAGCAGGAAGAAAATGAACAACAACAACAACAACGACAACACCTTGCCCACCATCATGAAAATCATGGATCTCTTCATTAAGAACATGAAAAATTCCCGTGAGCTCCAATTGGACGGGTCTCCGATGGTTGAGAAGCTCGTCAAAAAGGGCTTCCGTCCAAAGGATATCGAGACAGCCGTGCGCTGTCTCGGAGTCATGGCGGCTCAAGCCGGCCCAACCCCGGAACAAACGCCTCTCGAAGACGGCGAGATGCGAACCACTGGAATTCGACAGCTTCATGCTTCCGAAGCAATTCGGCTCACCGCCGATGCTCAGCGTGTGATCTTAGCCCTCCTGGAAGGAGGCCAGATCAGCCCAATGCATTTCGAGCAAACGATCGATTACATCTGGAAACACGATCTTCGAGAGGTAAGTCCCACGCGCCTTCAGCTAATCCTTTACCTCAACGATCCGACTCCCAACCGCAACAATTCTCCCTTCATGAGCGAGCGGGTCGAGAAACCCCGCTTCATCAACTAGCGGCAGAGCGTTAGCAGCGGAAACAGCAGCAGCAGAGACAGCGGGCGGTATCGGCCACCGGCGCCGGCAGCAGCAGCAGCGGCAGCGGCAGCAGCGGCAGCGGCAGCAGCGGACGCAGGCGGCCACGGCAGAAATGACTGGAGCTCTCATGTCTACAAAGAGCCTTCTTATCGTCGAGTCACCCGGAAAGATCAAAACCCTTTCCAAATTTCTTGGGAAAGATTTCGTTGTCGAGGCCAGCAAAGGGCATATTATCGACCTTCTCGAAACCAGGCTCGGAGTCGATTCTGAAAATGGTTTCGTTCCGGCATTTCATCTGGTGAGAGACCGCGAGGAAGTGATTTCCCGCTTGCGCCAAGCCGCGAGAACCGCCGATCGTATTTTTCTGGCCCCCGACCCGGATCGCGAAGGGGAAGCCATCAGTTGGCATCTTGCAAGTGTCCTGAACATCGATCCGATGAGCTCATGCCGGGTCACCTTCAATTCCATAACACGGGACGATGTTCTTCAGGCCTTGGACAATCCCCGACCGATAAATCTTAACCTCGTCAATGCCCAGCAATCCAGACGGATTCTCGATCGATTGGTGGGATATCGCCTCTCTCCCCTCCTCTGGAAGAAAGTCAGCCTCGGGCTCTCCGCAGGCCGCGTTCAGTCGGTTGCGGTTCTGCTGGTATGCAGCAAAGAAAAGGAAATTCTCGCGTTCAAGCCCGAAGAGTTCTGGACGATTTCAGTCCAAGTCAAGCCGGAGCGCAATAGAGCATTTTCCGCCCGCCTCGTGAAGACCAACGGTCGAAAGTCTTCGATCGAAAATGCTGAAACCGCTCTGAAAGCGGTCGAGGAAATCCAGGCTGCGGAGATCAAGGTTGCCGCAGTCGCCAAAAAAGCCCGCAAGCAATTGCCTTCGCCCCCGTTTATTACGAGCACCCTCCAGCAGGAAGCAGCCCAGAGGTTTTCCTTCACCTCGAAGCGAACAATGTCAATTGCGCAACGTTTGTACGAGGGTGTCGAGATCGCCTCGGAAGGCCAGGTCGGCTTGATCACCTACATGCGGACAGACTCCGTCCGCATCGCCCCGGAAGGCACGGATGGGGCTCTCGACTATATTCGCAAGACCTTCGGCCCGGTTTATTCGCTTGAGCACGCGCGGGTATTCAAAACGAAGAAAGGCGCACAAGACGCCCATGAGGCTATAAGACCAACATCTGTCTGGCGCACTCCCGAAAGCCTTGCGTCGAATTTGAAACCTGAGGCGCTGAAACTCTACACTTTAATCTGGAAACGTTTCGTCGCGACCCAGATGGCCGAGGCTCAGTTCGAGGTTGTCACGATCGATCTGCGTGCCGGTCCCCACATTCTTTCTGCGTCCGGCACCACCCAGATTTTCGACGGTTTCACTCGCCTCTACTCCGAAACCCAAGGTGATGAAGAAGCATCAACCGATCCTGCTGAAGCGGCCGTGGGGGCCAAGGCGGCCGAGGCGGCCGAGAGGGCCGAGATGGCCGAGATGGCCGAAGAAAGAAAGCAGAAATTGCCCGAGGTCGCTGAAGGCGATGCCGTCACGCTTTCTGGAGTTGAAAAAAAGCAAAACTTCACCGCCCCACCGCCGCGTTTTTCCGAGTCAATTCTCATCAAAACCCTCGAGAAGGAAGGAATCGGGCGCCCGAGCACTTATGCGACGATCATCGAAACCATACAGCAGCGGGGATATGTCAAAAAGGTCGAGGGCCGGTTTCGGCCGTCCGATGCGGCTTTCCTGACCACACAGATTCTCACATCAAGTTTCGGGGACATCATCACCCCTGGTTTCACCGCCAGGATGGAAACCTCCCTGGACGATGTCGAGGATGGGAACCGTGATTGGATGCGTATCCTAGCTGATTTTTATGGGCCATTCCTCTCCGATTTGAAAAAAGCCGATTCTGAGCTTCAGAAGGCACAGCTTGCGTCTGACTGCGTCTGCTCCAAATGTGGCAGGCCGATGGTCGTCAAGCTGGGGCGCACGGGGAAGTTCCTCGCCTGCTCCGGTTACCCCGAGTGCAGAACGACCGAAAACATCCCCGAGGAGCTGCTGTTGTTCGCTGGTGGGCGCCCATCCGGGCCGGTTCCTCTTCGTAAGATTCTCGACGAATACAAGGAGAAACAGGGTCCTGCGACCGAAGCCACCGATCAGATCTGCGAGACCTGTGGGTCCCCGATGCTGATACGCACCGGCCGTTTCGGAAAGTTCATAGCCTGCTCAAAATACCCTGAATGCAAGACCACCCATCGAATCGTCCAGGATGCCGGAGTTGCCTGCCCCATCCCCGGATGCGACGGGAGAGTCGTGATAAAGAAATCCCGCAAGCGCCGAGTGTTTTACGGGTGCTCGAAATATCCCACATGCACTATGACAACCTGGGAAAAACCTACCGGAGAGCTTTGCCCTGAATGCAAGGCGGCTCTGGTCTGGCATACGACCAAAAAGCTGGGCCAGCATGTCAAGTGTTCCGGAAAGGCCTGCCAATTCCGGATACTCACTGAAGGAGGCCAGATTGCCAAGGAAGAATAGTCCCACGCCTGTTACCATCATCGGTGGCGGCCTTGCCGGGACAGAGGCTGCTTATCAGCTCGTACGCCGTGGTATCCGAGTGAAGCTGTATGAGATGCGCCCCAAGGTTGCAACAGGCGCGCACCAAACCGAACTGCTAGCCGAGTTGGTATGCAGCAACTCTCTTGGCAGCAATCTTCCCGACCGTGCATCCGGCCTTCTGAAAGAAGAGATGCGGGCGATCGGCAGCTACATCCTGGATACCGCCTACAAGTATCGCGTTCCAGCCGGCAATGCGCTGGCCGTCGATCGCGATGCCTTCGCCCGCGAAATCAGCCGCTATATCAAAGGCCACAGTCTGGTCGAGTTCATCAATGAGGAAGCGACCAACATCCCCGCTGAAGGAATGGTGATCGTTGCCACCGGCCCTCTGACTTCCCCTTCATTTCTGAATTTTCTCGCCGGATTATTCGGCCAGAAACACCTGTTTTTCTTTGATGCCATTGCACCCATCGTGGAGGCCGAATCCATCGACATGACGAAGGCTTTCCGCGCCGACCGGTATTCCACCGAGCCGAAGGGCGACCACATCAACTGCCCGATGACGAAAGAAGAATACGAAATATTCATTAAAGAACTCCTTGAGGCAAAGCGGATAGAGCTCCCCGTGTTCGAAAAGAAAGCACGCAAAAAGTTCTTCAACGCCTGTCAGCCGGTCGAGCAGATCGCTTCCACCGGTCATGAGGCGCTACGGTTCGGCCCGCTTAAACCCGTGGGCTTGTTCGATCCGAGATCCCGTCGCAGACCCTATGCCGTTCTTCAACTGCGCCAGGACAACCTGCTCTCAAGCATGTTCAACCTCATCGGTTGTCAGACAAATCTCGTTCACGCCGAACAAGAGCGGGTTTTTCGCCTCATTCCGGCCCTCCATGAGGCGAAGTTCGTCAGATTGGGCCAGATGCATCGGAACACCTACATGAATTCTCCGAAATTCCTGACCACCACCTTGCAGGTAAAAGATAACCCGAACTTGTTCATCGCCGGCCAGATCACCGGGGTCGAAGGTTATACCGAATCCACCGCCACCGGCCTTCTTGCCGGGTTCAATGCCGCCAGGATAAGCCTCGGAAAAAGGGTCGCGAACCCGCCCCCGGAAAGCATCCTGGGCGCCCTGCTGAAATACATCACTTTCCCCGGGCACAAGACCTTTTCCCCGATGAACGCCAACTTCGGCCTTTTCGGGGACACCAAAGCCGAGACCTCCGACGACCGCAAAGCCAAGATCATAACCGAGGCAAGAAGGGCCTTCAGGCAGTTCTACTCAGAACTTTAGCGGGCACCCCCGATGGGATCAACCATGGAGACTATCACTCCTGGCCCATTCGGCGGTGCTGCGGTGCTACCAGTCCCTGACAATTTTTGCGTTGCCGCAGCCTTTAACCTGCGCGGGCTAAAGCCCGCGGCTAAGGTGTTTGATACACACGAACCAAATGGGATTTCATTACATGTTTTCAAGGTATCTTTAGTTCTCTTGCGCTGAACGCACATCGTCTCAAGTCTCTGGGAAGACTTTTCGAGGATTACTCTCCCCCCGCAACCCCAAGGGGGGCGGGCGCATGGCCGTAAAACCGGATTGCGTTTTCGTGGGACTCGTCCGTACCCGTGACCAGGTTGAGCGACCTTCAAGACATTTATGGCGTGGGTGGTCATCAATGACCGCGGACCATATCAGATAAGGGTCTCCGTCCTCGTGAGGTATTTTTCCAGGGACGTAATATTGCATCATCTCAATAAGTCGGGGGAAGAGTGAAGGCAGACCGGAAGGCGCAAAGCGCCCGACCGCGGGGGATGAGCCTCGCGAATTCACTTCGCGAGGCGAAGGGGGGCGCGTCCCCCCCTTTTTTGAGAGGTTACGTAATATTCTACTTCCGCCTTATCGAGTTTGGACGGTTTGTACTTGTCCTTACGGAACTTTTTGGGTCCAGTAACGTGAAGAGAAGCCTGCCTTTTGCTCCGGTTCCTCAGGATCGAGGATCGGCAGATCATCAAACTCATGTAACGATAAATAACGTTGACAAAAAGAACATAAAATGTAAACAATAAGAGCTATCATGAGTAAAAGAACAGTTGTTCTCTATCCCGCTTCAGCGAAAGAAATGGAGTCTTTGGGACAACGTCTCAAGGATGCCCGGCTTCGCCGTCGTTTTTCCATGGAAACGGTGTGCTCCAGGGCAGGTATTTCGCGGCCGACGCTTTACAAGATCGAAAATGGTGACCCATCGGTTACCATCGGGTTCTATGTCCAGACGCTGCGTGTATTGGGACTGGTTGAAGATGTCTCACTGATAGCCAAAGAAGATGTTCTTGGGCGTCGATTGCAAGACGAATCTCTGCCGCAACGGAAAAGAGCACCGCGTAGAAAAGCACCGTAGGAAAAAAGCGATGGCAAGAGCAAAAGGTGAACAGCTTTGGGTCTGGATTGACGACCCTGCATTTGGTCCCCTCCAACGCATAGGCATTCTGTCCCGTGGGGATCGGGGAAGCGTCCGGTTTGCCTACGAACAAGCCTGGCTCAAGCATGCCCACGCATTCGCATTGGATCCGGAATTGGAGCTGTCTGCCGGTGAATTTTTTCCGGGGGTTTCTCATTTCAGTGTCTTCATGGATTCATGTCCCGATCGCTGGGGACAAATCCTGATGAAACGCAGGGAAGCTGTGGAAGCCAAAGAAGAAGGACGTAATCCCCGAACTCTCGGCCCTTGGGACTTTCTGTTGGGGGTCCAGGATTGTACGCGCATGGGTGCTTTACGGTTCAGCCGTCTTGGGGAGCAAACATTCCTGGCCGACGAAGCGTTATCCGCTCCACCGGTTGCCAAGGTTGCCGAGTTACAGGAGGTTGCCTTTGAGCTGACCAGGAAAAAGCAGGACGATCCCTGCAAAATCAGGGAGTGGTTGAAGGTTCTGGTCGCCCCGGGTTCCTCACTCGGGGGCGCTCGCCCCAAGGCCAATCTGGTCGATAAAGACGGAAGTCTCTGGATTGCCAAATTCCCATCTGCCGATGACGACTACGATGTCGCCCTCTGGGAAAAACTCCTGATGGATCTCGCTCGACGATGTGGTATTACCGTTTCCGAATCCCGCATCATGCAGATAGGCAACGGTTATCATACCTTCCTGGTGAAAAGGTTTGACCGGCAAGGCGGCGGTCGGCGTTTTTTTTCCTCGGCAATGACGATGCTTGGACGCAAGGACAACGAAGATGCCGGTTATCTGGAGTTAGCTGAATTCATCGCCACCTACGGTGAAGCGGATCACATTCCTCATGATCTCGAACAGCTTTTCACCAGGGTCGCATTCAATGTTGCCACTGCGAACCGTGATGATCATTTGCGAAACCATGGTTTCATAAGATCTCCTGAAGGGTGGCGGATAGCCCCTGCCTTCGACATGAATCCCTCTTTCAAAAAGGATGAACACGTTCTGTCTTTTGATCTCTATAACCGCAAACCCGATTTGGATGTTGTGATTTCAACCGCTGAGTATTATCGGCTGAATATCGATCTTGCCCGCAAGATCGTCACAGATACTTGCAAGGTGGTAGAAGAATGGAAAGCCGGCGCGAAAAAGCTTGGCTTGACTGCACGGGAATGCTCGGAAGCAGAGCATTTGTTTTGCTGCTCGATTTGATCGCAAATCGAGGGCTCACACGGTAAAAAATACCACCTAAATTTTGCAATCCGACTACCGAAAGTGTCATTGCGAGCGTAGCGAAGCAATCTTGCTTTTCACCTTGAGATTGCCTCGTCACTTCGTTCCTCGCAATGACGTATCGTTTCGGGAAAATTTCCGACCATCCTGTCACTGATCTGATGTCTGTCAACCACCGTGAAGCATACGCTCAATCCATGACTGGTAAATTTCCATGGCCTTGAACAGAGGATCCATGCCGAAGAAAAAAACGATAAGAAAACCCACGCAAAGGTAAGGCCCGAAAGGGATCATGTGGGTAAGAGGCTGGTATTTGCGCTTATAGCGAATACGATGTTTGATACGCACGAACCAAATGGGATTGGTGTTGTTGAGATGACACACGTTTTCACCCAGTGCAGGGATTGGATGAAGGATTGGGTGAAAGGGGTTTCCACGCTTCATCTGCGTAAAATACCCTTGTCAAACAATATATACCAGTACATCTTTGTGGCAATCGCCGTTATTGAGTTTCAAAAAGGAAGGCCTTTACGGGAAGCCGCAAAAGAGCGCATCAAAC